>Ga0187847_10000192_pt1 | contig 73129 bp, 56 predicted proteins | sample June2016WEW_4_10_FD_132458 | JGI IMG/M metagenome (GOLD analysis project Ga0187847, IMG submission 132458) | Peatland microbial communities from SPRUCE experiment site at the Marcell Experimental Forest, Minnesota, USA - June2016WEW_4_10 | ecosystem: Environmental > Terrestrial > Soil >...
GAAATCAGCTCACGAAGCGTCAACTTCGCGGCTTGTCTGTTTTACTACAGGATTTCCAGGGGCCCCAAAGGGTTCACCCCTTCAGCTGTTCCCCAATGGTTCAAATGCTGTGCATAGGTCCGGAGTTACAAGGCCCCACCCCGCAACCCTGGACGCATGCTGCGTGTCGAAATCCTTCCGCCGTCCCCTTGTTCCAGAAATACCAGCCCTTCAGATACAGGTCATACGCTTCATATGACTTCGCCCCGGCGCAGGAGCATCGGCCTTCTGTGCCGCCTCGATCGGGCCGTCTCTTCCAACGCCTTTCGCACCATGAAAATCGTCTACGTCAGGTTTGACTCTTCCACGAAACGGTCCGGTCCGGCCAGGCCGCCTCATCAGTTCCTCTTTGGTTACAGTCCTTCCCGCGTTTTGGATCAGCAAGAGCAGTACATCGAAAGCCTTCGCGGTCAGGGGCACAGCGCACCTCCTTGGCACCCGGCCCTGTGCGTTGAGGCTGAATTCGCCGAACCGGCACAAGTTGTTGATCAGGCTGGGCATAACAGGGTTGTTAGAAGTTTTGAGAACTTTTGAACGCCGATTTTAGGACATTCGAGGGACATGCGAAGTAGTGTTTGCCGCTGTGGGGATAGCTGCCGCGACGGTTGAAAGAACTGACCGAGGGAACGAACGGCGCGGCTCGCCTCCAATCACCACGAAAATCACTCGAAATGGGAGCTAAAAGAATGACGAAACGAACCATTGCACCCGCTGTTATCGCCGTCGCCGCCATGGCGTTGGCCGGCGATCTTACAACCTGGGCGGCCGCACAGAGCGATGCCGCCCGCTTAATCTACGATTCCGCGGCCACTGTCGAGACGAACATAGCGGGAGTACGCACGTTCCCGTCTCCCTCAGCAGACTTCCAACCTCTGAAGGCATCAGACGAGGCGCTGGCCATGTACGGTTTCCCGCCTCGGCCGGACAAACAAGCCAACCCCCATGGTTATGCAGTCTGGGAGAGAGCCATGATGGGTGCCAAGAAACGCTGGAATGGGGAACTCAAACCACATCCTGCAGCCATGAGTCATCCGATGCAGCTAGCCAAGCACCAATTCCCGCATTCGAACGCCTCAGGCACGCCGGTCACTTACAACAGCGTGAACTGGAGCGGAATTGCCAATGGCAACACCCTGACCCAATGGAACTCCAAGACCTCCTTCAATGCCGTCTACTCCCAGTTCAATGTGCCAGTTGTTCAACAGGCGTTTGATGTCTGCGACGGCTACTACGACTGGGAAGTGACGTGGAATGGCATCGACGGATTCAAGAATCAGACTGTGCTCCAGGGTGGGAGCTCCTCACAAGCCTACTGCAAAAACGGCAGTACCGCGCAGTACTATTACGCGTGGGTTGAATGGTGGCCGAGCTATCCGATTTTGGAACAGTTTTCCGTGAACCCCGGAGACGACATGTACGTCGAAACCTACGCTGTCTCGGGCGGTTGTAACCCGGGCTACGTCTTCGTCGAGGACGAGACCAGCTTGGCCTATGGAACATACCAGCTCAACTGGCAGACTGGCCCGTGCCTGGTCGGGAACAGCGCGGAAATTATTGTCGAGCGTCCTTACGGCGACAACAATAACTTTTATCCGCTCGCCAACTACATTTGGGACTTTGCGTTGTCATGGGATTATGAGGCGAAAGGAACCGAGTTCGGCCCGGGACTGACGACGAACGAAACCTACCTCTTCGACATGACCGATGACGATGGCGATCAGATCATTTCGTACCCGGTTGCAGAGGGAAAGTATTCAGTCTATTTTTGGGACACGGGCTGTGCCTACACGGGCGGCTGTACTTTTTGAGAATTTCGGGGGATGGCGGCCGCCCTTCTATCCCCCGGATTTGTTTCCGGCCTTCCCTATCCTGCTGGGTGCCCCCAATCCTATAACGACCTGTAATCCAAGCTCACGGGCCTGTCTGCGAAGCCTGGCTTCCATCCGTTGACAATTCTGTGCTTCGTTTTGCGCGCAGATGCCCTCATCGTAAGCCTGGCCGGTGGTTACCATGTGATAGATGATGCGCGCCAATTTGTGGGCGGTGGCCGTGATTGCTTTCGGGGCCCCGAGTTTAGCGCGCATCCGTCGATAGAAGTGGCCGAGATGGGATTGGCTGCGATAGAGCGATTGCGCCGCCATGCGTAGCGCTGTGGCCGCGCGATTCTTGACCTTGCGGGTTTTGACCGACAACCGTTTGTCACCGCTCACCCGGTTGTCGGAACAGAGTCCAAGCCAGGATGCTAAGGCCGACCCATCGTCGAAGCTGGAAAGATCAGGACCGATGTCCGCCAAAAGAGTCTGCGTGGTGAGGACGTTGATCCCTGGCACTTGGGTCAGATCTACTCCCAAGATGCGGTGGAGATGAGTCTGCAGGTCGAAGCGCGCCTCGCTCGTCTTCGGTTGGGACTGGTCTTTCGAGGGCAAGGGGGAACCTGAGGGCGGATCCACTTTCGACTCGAACCCCTCCAGACAAAGCAGCGTACCGTTTGCGGATCGCGATCCGCAGGCACAGCGATGTAGATATCTCCGTCGCCCCCATATCCACCCCGGCAGCATTCGGGTTTAGGCAAAGCAACATGGGCGCTCCTGTGCTCTGTTTGCCTTTTCGCTTTCTCGACATGGGTCCCTCCGCATTGGATTTGACCATGCGAGACGGCCCAGACTGTGCAGAACTGAGCATTCTCCTAATCGGGATCGACGCACCTTTTACCAGGCCGGCGTCACCACTGTGTTGAGCACAGAGTCTGGGACCGCGCTAGAAAACGGGCTCCCGGATGATGCACCATTGGTTTTTCGGCCAACTTGCCGGCACGCATGGGCCCGCTCATCTTACTGCAACGCTCAGTTCCTTGCCTGCCTTCACCCGCGCGCCGCGGGTTACTTTGCTAGAAAGAATCACGACGTAGCTGGTTGACAAGGACTGTGATTCAGGACACAAGCAAATCACGGTTCCACATACCGTTTCACATACCGTTGTCACTACCTATCACGTACTACGATCGAAAACTGTGCCTACGGCTGTCCCTCAAGTTGTTGCAATTACATTTTCAAGCGGATTCGAGTCCTACCTGAGGAGCCATTCTTTTTAAGCACTTGCAGGGACCCCCTTTCGGATTGGTGCCCGTTGTATTGCCGACTTCAGCGCCCATCGCCCTGCCGCCCGCCAGAAATGCCCGCGTTCGCAAATTGATAGCCGCTACCACACTGGCAGGGATTTGTTGCATGTAGACGTTCGCAGTCGTGCGAATGCTGGCGGCCTGAGGATCTGCTGCGCGCCTTTCATGGTTCCGTGCTGCTGCAGGTCAGTTCCCAGCGTGCGCCGCATCACCTGGAACTTTTCTTGAAATGCCGAGCCTGTCCGCAACGGGCCAGATGCGCCATTTCAGAAAATTCTTGGCTTGTCTGGGTACGCTCTTCCCACTGCGAATTCCCGTACGCGATCGCCGGCCATAGGTTGGAAACATGAGTGCCTCGGGTGATGTATCCGGACACAAGTGCCGCCACACCTCGATGACCGGGCGAATGTCCTCCGGAATTGGTACCGACTCCCGGCTCGCCTCCGTCTTGACCTACCGTCGTACAGGCCTCCCTCGTAGGCGGTGCTGTGGATGATCAGCCTATCCCCAGCATAGGATATCCCCTGCGGTCCGAGGGTTTCGCTTGTGCGCGTAGCACAGAACAAGTCAATGCTCATAAGACACAAGTCGTGCGGTTCCTCAAGGGCGTCGACAAGCTGAATAATCTGCCCCGCAGTCATCGTGGGGCGATCGACAGCTTTCGTCTCCGGCATTCTTGTATCATCTGCGGGGTTGTCCGCTATGAACTTGAGCTTTTCTGCCACTCGCATGATTGACTTGAGGTTGACGTACGCATGTTTGACGATGGAGTGTGAATAATTCTGGGCCAGATCGTTTAACAGCATTTGCAGTTCGGCAGTTCGAACGTGCCGATCTGCCGCAGAGTCCGTTCTTGATTTTCTGGACCAGACATTTGCCGATCTCGAGCTCCGTCTTCTGCCTGGTTGCCGCTCGCCATTGACCTCGACGCATGGGAAGAGTGTCAAGCAACAGGAAAAGATCCGGTTTATGAAATCAGGCCGTGCAGACCTCGGGATCCAGCACGACAACTTTCTGGTGAAGGTTATGGCGGGTCGTTGGGCACGGGCCGCGGGGGACGCCACAAGAAATTTCGGGGGGGCAGAGACTCGAACGTGCTTTACCAGATTGTCGGCACGGCCTTCGAAGCCAGGATATCCCTATCCGCGGTGACCAAAGGAAGCCCTTCCACCCGAGCCGTCGCGCCGATCAGTCGATCCTGAGGATCTTTGGGATAGTCGGATGGTAGCTGCACCGCATGGACAGCAATTTCAGGAGTAATGGGATAAATAATCACCTTCGAAACGCAGCCCCGGACGAACGCTTCTACGGTGCCAGACACTTGCACCCTGTCATTTTCTGCGAGCCACGCCAATTCCCACAAAGTAATCGAAGCGACGGCAATTCCGTCATTCGCCCGTGCGTCCAGAATCGCTGCCCGAGCCTTCTTTGAGAGTTTCTTAGGATCGACAGACATCCAAAGAAGCACATGAGTATCAAGCAGGATCATCTGGACTTCCAATCCTCCGCAGGGGCAGAGTGGATGATGTCACCAACGATTTTTGCTTTACCTGTCATATAGCCGAAGATCTCGTCGCTTTTCTTGCGAGCCGCAACGAGTTTTGCAACCGGTTTGCCACGCTTCGTAATCAGCACCGGCTCTCCGCTCTCCAGCACTTCGTCCATTACGGCTAGACACTTAGACTTGAACTCTCCCGCAGCCATTTCCTTCACCACTGCTCTCCTATCATAGTGCATGGTCATACTATCATGACCATGATCATAAGACAAGGTCCACAGAGCGATTGGAGACAAGCCATTCGATTTGGAGAGCTTTGTCAGTAGGGCTCCGACTGGGATCGAAGATCCTCCAGAGCGAAGGGATTTTGGCACAGAGACGTTCTATTACTATGGTCCTGGCGGCGGTGGCGAAGACTATCGGGACCAGTATTTTTTTTGACCTGAAAGGAAAAACTCTCTTCATCACTTTTGACGGTTCCTTACGTTGACGACAAAACGTCGGCGCAGGAGACAAAGAACATGGAAGAACGACTGCTCGCGACGTTGCGCACATTTTAGCCCCAATCACAAGGGCGATCTCAAACCCGGCTGACGGGCAAACAAAGGGCGCACGCTTGTGAGAATGGCCCGTTCTCGACAGTTAGGATCTTTGGATCGTTGCCGCGGCGGCTCGCGAAACATCAAAGCTTGTCCGTCAGGCAGCGAGTGCGTTGAGACGCCGCTGCATTTCTTCGACCGAGACATTTTCCGTGTGCGTCGAAATCGTCCATGTGCTGCCGAATGGATCGAGGACGCGCCCTTCCCGTGAGCCAAAAAACGTATCGGTCATGGGACTCAACCTTTCGGCACCTGCCTCCACGGCCTGCGCGAAAACTGCATCCGAGTCTGCGACAAAAATCTGGGCAAGCAAGGTGTGCTCGGGCCATCCTTCCATCGATTCGCCCAAGTTCAAACGAGAATCGCCAAACTTCAATTCACAGTGCGTCACTTTTCCATCGGACATGAATAGACGCATGATTTCTTCAGCACCAAACGCTCGTTTGTAGAAAGATACCGCTGCATCAATGTTCTTAACGATGATGTTCGGCGCAATGGTGTGAAACCCCGCTGGTATTGGATTGACGCTCATGGGAAACTCTCCAGGTCGTTGATCTTATGGCGATCACAATGAGGAAAGATGGTCAATTTTGCACAGTGAACTCGGATGGTTGTTGAAATATCGCCCTTACGCACAAACCCCGGCGGACGGGCGAAGAAACGGCGCATGCTTTCGAGAAATGCCGGGTTTCGCCAGTCATGGCAAAAGAGGGATAAGATAGAGAGCAACTCGACGATGCCTTCCGCACTTCGATTTCTAACAGCAACGTTCTTGATTGCTCTGGTGCTGGACTCGTGCGGCTCGGCGGCCGCACAGGCCTCGGGTCCCGTGCACGGCTTGTGGGTGTGGAAAGGACCGTCCATTGTCGCGACCACGGGCGGTATCGAAAAGCTGGGTGATTTTTGTAGCTCGGAAGGCGTCAACGAGATTTACATCTCGGTCTCCTCGCACGGCAGGCTGCTGGAAGGCGATTTTCCGAAACTGATCGATGTTCTTCATCGATCAGGAGTGCACGTGGAAGCCTTGCTTTCAAGTCAAGATGCTGATGAGCCGGGGAAGCACCGGGAGAAACTGCTTGATCACGTGCGACAGATCGTGCGCTTCAACGCGGATCATCCGAAGCGCCGCTTCGACGGCATTCATCTCGACATTGAGCCGCAGCAGCGGCCGGAGAACAAAGGGTCCGGCAATCTGCGATTTCTTTCCGGCCTCGTCGAAGCGTACCGCGACGTGCACAGAGTCGCAGAACCGGCCGGACTGACAGTCAATGCCGACATCCAGAACAAATTACTGAAGGGCGACTTGAGTCAACGGAAGATGCTGCTGGCGTCGCTGCCGCGCCTCACGCTGATGTTGTACGAGGTCAGCAGTCCAAACGACGGAGAAAGTACACAGCAAAAGACGGAAAAGATCAAAGCTGCGAGCCAGAAATTTCTTGCCATGGCATACGAGGATCTGAACGGCGCGCACCTCGCAACGATGGTGATGGGACTGCGCACTCCTGATTACGGCCGATTGCTCTCGGACATGCTCCGGTCAGTAGACGAGGCAAACTCTTCTAACCGCCACTACGCCGGATGGGCGCGACATTCCTACAACGACACGCTGAGAGCAGCGGAGTAAGGTGTGTCGATTGTTGTTAAATCTGGACAGCACTCACGATCCCACACTAGAGCCGCCGCGCCAAATTCTGTGACCGAGGACTACTCATGGTCACGGAGCTTCGACAAATTCGCGAGCCGAGAGCACCGATGAAACCGGGTGTCGTATAGGCTCTGTGTTCGCGCCATTTCCTCCTGCTCCGGCGAGTGAACCATGCGTTGAATGAGAGATGTTTCTCTGGGGCCAAGAGGCACAGCAGTCCGTAAGCAAGAAACAACAGCAGCCCGAGAAAGAATCCGGCCGTCGGCAGTCGATTCTAAGCCGTCAACGGCCATGCCGAGGTCGGATTCTTCAAAAATCGCCTTAACACTCATCGACCGGACCTCATCAGGGAAACTTCGGAGCAATGCCGTTGCCACCCTGGTTTGCCACCCAGATGTTCGCGCCGTCAAAAACTGTAGCTAGAGGTCCAACCTCCACGGTGAAGGTGCCAAGCACTGTACCATCGCTCGCCCGCAGTTTGGTCACATTAGCGCTGTTGGTATTGCGGTATTGCTAGATGTTGGCTCCATCAAACGTAACTCCATATGGATTGGTCCCTACGCCAAAGGTGCCGACTTCCGTGCCGTCGTTCGCCCGTAGCTTGGTCGCGTTGTTATCGTAATAGTAAAGTTCGCCACCCAAAGTTCGCGCCGTCGAAGGGTGATGCCCGGGCGTTTATTGCCGACTGCGAAAGTAGTAGTCAGGTTTACCTGGTACAGCACAGGAGGGCGATAGCATTGAAACTAACCGGTAGCGGAGCGCCACTGGAGCCCAACGCTGTCACCTCGGCGCTCTGGAGTCCGCTAATGCCTGCAGGCGCATGCTGCGGACACAGAATCCCGAAGCCGCAAGCACAGGATGCAAAACGACTTCCTTAAGCGGAGGAAAGTAGGTTCGGGTCTTACCTGAGGAGCCATTCCTTTTATCAGTTTACAGACGGCTTCCTGTTTGACTGTCGAGCCAAGTTTCAGCAGAACCCTCGTAGATTTCCGCTGCTGCTCATACCTCAAGTTGCCTTGCTTACGCTAGCCGGAATATGGCCCACATAGACCTTTCCGTTAAATCATGGAGCGGGAAATTGTTGAGGAAGCTTAGGCGAGTTGCCAGCACTCAGTTGCAGGCTAGCGGCTAGGCCTGCGCTGGTAACGCGTAGCTTATCTCCTAACTTTTTAGTTGACAAATTAACCCGAACGGCAGTACTGTCCTAATACTTTAGGAGATTGGGGATGGGCAAGAAGAAATCCCAGCAGCAACTCACGCCTCTGGAGTTGCAGATCATGAATGTCTTGTGGGACCTCGGTCCCGCAAATGTGCAAATAGTGCAGGAAAAACTTGCCGAATCACAAGAACTGGCCTACACAACCGTGCAGACCATGCTGAATGTGCTCCATCGCAAGGGGAAGGTGCGGCGCAGGCTTCGCGGCCGGGCGTTCGACTACGCGCCGCTGCTGACGCGTGACAAGGCAGCCAGTAATGCGATTGGGGACATGATCGACCGTCTCTTTGGCGGCTCCGTGGACGGACTTCTGATGAGTCTGGTGAAGAACCGGCAGCTAAACCCAAAAAAACTTGAGGAGTTGAGCAGCCAGGTAGAGCAGCACGAGCGCGGAAAGAAGGGAGACGCCGATGAGTCCCATTAACGAGATCATCGTCACCTACGTCACGAATGCCCTATGGATGACATGCGTGATCGCCTCAGTCAGCGAAGTTCTTTCGCGAGCTTTGCGGCGTGGCCCATCCGCGAACCGGCATGCATTGTGGGTTGCTGCGGTCTTGCTTGCGGTTGTGCTTCCGCTCGCCAGTCTACGCGGCTCTCGAATCGCCGACAAGCCGACGTCCGAGTCGGTTGCGGAGGCGCGCGTTGTTCAGCCCGCTGAGAAAGGCGTAACTGGCACTTCATGGGCTCTCTGGCGGCGAATGCGGAATGCCGATGAGGCGCTCCAGTTCGGCCCGCTCTGGGTTGGGTTGGTCGCAATGCTCTACCTGAGCTTCGTTACCTACCGGGCAATCCGCCTTTTTTGTGGTTGGTGGGCCCTGAGCACGATGGTGCGCCAGTCAAGTGAGCCTCGGGTATCGCCCGCGATGCGAAATGCGGTGGATCAATGTCAGTCGCTGCTGGGCATGAAATCCGTGCCCATATTGCTGTCACGGGAAGACCAATGGCCGGCAACGCTGGGAGTCTGTAACCCGATTCTGCTGTTGCCGGAATCGTTTTTCTCGGAAGCGTCAGGGGACGAACTCTCTGCTGTGCTGGGTCACGAGTTGGCCCACGTCCGACGGCACGATTTTGTTCTGAACCTGTTGTACGAACTCCTGATCTTGCCGATCTCGTTTCATCCCGCCGCTGCCCTGATCAAGGCGCGCATCGATCAAACTCGGGAATTAGCCTGCGACGAGATCGCGGCGAAATGTCTATCCACCAATGCTCAGTACGCCCGCTCCCTTTTGAGCATCGCCCAATCTATGGCCGCAAAGCAGCGTCCGCCGGCGATTGGCTACACCATGGGACTGTGCGATACAAACACCTTGGAGGACCGCATCATGAATCTACTCACGCGTGCCAATCACTCTCGCCAGACGTGGTCGCGGGTCTCGGCCGTTAGCGCCGCGACGCTTTTGATTGCCGCGTGTCTCGCAGTATCGGCGTTTTCAGTTCAGGTCACTCAAAACCACAGCACGGATGCCGACCTGCAGCCATTCGTCGGTACCTGGCAGGCTAAATTCAAGGGCAAGACTTTTCAAACCATCAAGCTGGCGAAGAAGCAGGACGCACTAACCGGAACAGTCAGTCACGCCGATATCAATGTGGACCCAAAGAGTGGAGAGCTTACCGGCGTTAGCGTCGGCGAGGGAGAAGACGCGATCAGTGAAGCCAGACTGACCAACGGCACACTGCTCATCACATCCCAGGATGTCCAATTTGAAATGAAGCTCACCGGAGCCAATCAGGCGCAGCTTCAGGTCGTAGTCCCGCCCGAAGTCGCCCGCACAGTTCCGGCCGTCAAGCCCTGGAAGTTGGAGCGAGTGAAGCCAAATCAATAAAAACGGGTGCTCCACTCATCGCCGGGTGAGGCTGTCTCCAACCGCACTTGGAGGGACAGGATTGGCGGGACGAAACTACCTTGTGGTCTCGCACTGAAAACGCGACAACTGCTATGAGCTATGTGAAGGAGTTGGGGCCTGACAAGTTGACAAGTAGCACAAACACGGTGCGATTCGATTAGCAGCAAACCGCCGCCTTCAGCCTCTCTCACTTCTCCAGCGTTGGAATTATCGCCTACTGCTGTCGGGCTAGAGGCTCCGCATGTCCAGATTGTGTCGTTTTTGTGTCATGACTTTGAGGGGTGAGCGGTGGGAGTGCCTCAAGACGGATCGGTTCGTGGCAGGACGCTTACCTCGTCGGCAACTACGCGATCGCTGTTGTTTCGTAACCGTCCGGTCGAGGACACATCGCCATGCGCGACAACCGGCGAGCCGTTAACCTGGATGTACAAGGACACGAGCGGAACATTGTTCCTTTTCCAATTGCCCATGAGGTTCCAGTTACCATGCGCGCGCAAGCTGGTGGAAGAGTTGCGCATGCATCTGGCGTGGCGCTGGTTTACGGGGCTGGGTTTCGATCAGGAGGTCCCACATCACTCGACATTCTCCAAGATCCGTCACGGGCGGCTTCAGGAGTCGAACCTGTTCGAGGAGCTGTTTGCACAGATCGTGCAGCAGTGTGTGGAAGTGGGAGAAGAAGAGAAGAAGCGAACAAATACGCCAAGTTTAAGGGTAAAGTCCAAGACAGTCCCACCGGAGAGCGCGCTAAACGCTTGCATACGCTTCGCCATGAGTAGAAGCGTTGGTTCGCATATTCGTATCCAGCCAAAAGCTCCTCCGGGCTCATCAGTCTAGGTCGGAAGACCACATCGGCCCGGCCGTTGTACTTGCTCCAGTCGTGCGTTAGAATCCGGCCTTCTGTCTCGAGACGTTGGTAGAGCCGAGTCCCTGGGAAGGGGGTCAGGATGTTGAAAGTTGCATTCTGCACTCCTGTCGCCTCGAGAAAGTCCAATGTTTCGCTGAAAATCGCCGGCTCATCGCTATCGAAACCGAAAACGATGCCCACCTGCACAGCAATGCCATGGGAATGGATCCGCTCAATTGCTTGGGCATAGTCGGACACTCGATTGAACCGTTTTTGCACTTCATTCAGGCTGGCTTGCGAGACCGACTCCAGCCCGACGAACAGTTGTTTGCAGCCGCTTCTCGCGGCCAACTCAAGGAACTCATCGTTTCGAGCGGCATGGATGCTTGCTTGACTGCTCCACCACTTCCGATGGGGAGCGAGAGCCCTGAAGAGAGTCTTAGCGTACTCAATGTCGCTCGCGATATTGTCATCCCACAAAATGATCACCTTGCCAGGGAAAGAGCCATACTCTTCTGCGACGGATTCCACACGTCGCTTGCGCACACGGCTTTGATACATCACCGCGAGCGTGCAGAAATCGCAATGGTGCGGGCAGCCGCGGGTGGCAAACAGGACTCCCCCCGTATGGTCGCGCCGGTGAAACAGATCTTTCCGCGCCATCGGGATGTCTTCCAGGGCCGGTGGTTCCGCCGAATAGTACCTCTGACGATGGCGACCCGCTTCAAATTCGCGTAAGAATTGCGGCCAGTGAATTTCCGCCTCACCGACGAAGATCACATCCGCGTGCGCCTGCGCCTCATCGGGCAGCAGAGTCACATGGGGGCCACCGAGCACCACCGCAATTCCCCGCCGTCGAAACTGGTCTGCCGTGGCATATGCGTGCAGCGCACTCGGCGTGTGGAAAGTAATCGCCACCAGGTCCGCTTGCATCTCGACATCGACTGGCGTCACCATCTCATCAATATGTATCACCGTCCAATCCGGCGGTGCGAAAGCGGCAAGATACGGCATTGTGATCTGCTGGAAGTTCAGAATGCGAGGACGCCGTACCCGTTGGATCTGTGGCGAGGACGCCGTGATCAGAAGTAGGGTTCTTTTCATGATCAAATTCTATGGCGAGCGTCCATGTTGCTCGGCGTGACTTTCGTCACAACCGTTTATCGGAGTTACCCCGCTTTCTTTAACGTGTCCGTGTCTTCGGAAACTCTCGAGGGCGTGCGACTGACGCCGCAGGAAACGCAGGTGGAGACAGCCTCCTTGCGCCGTTCGCGCAGACGATCTCGAAACCTATCCCACCGCGGTCCGATGCCAGAGGCATTACTGCTGATGATCACTGCATCCGTGCCTGCCGGGATAACGCGTTCGGTCGGCGAACTGGCGGCGATTACATCTTCTTGTTCATCGTCGACATCCCGATCAAGGCTGGTTGATAACTGGGATGAGGACTCGCCGGCCGCTTCCATTGAGGATGGGTTGCCTTCCAATTGCTGGGTGGCGGGAGTGATATTCCGATCCGTACCTTTCCGGTGCATTACGGGTCCGGACTCCCATTTCGAGCGATACCGGCTCTCAAAGTCGGCCCACTGATCTCGCGATTCGAGATCGTGGTCGTCATAGGCAGGAAAGTTCTCAATCTGCTGTTTGCTGAGGTCGGAAGCAAAATCGTGTTCATGTTCCGTGGAGGAACGAAGGCGATTGGCAGGCAGCAAAAACTTTTTGGTCATCAGCCATCCTCCGCTATCGACCACCGCGTATTGAATGTCTCCCGTGGCATGATCGAAGATCACGTCATCTATCTTGCCCAATTTCTCGCCTTGCGCTCCGTAGAGTGTTGTTCCGCGTATATCTTCGGCGGTTTCGCCGAGTTTGTAATTTCCCTAGAAGTCCGTAATGCGCCATGGTGTTGTCTCCTGACTAGAGTCTCGAACTGCATCTTGGATGCGACAAAAGTTGGCAGCGTTTGGTTCAAATTGCAAACTCTTTCACGGCGAAAGCATCCAAGGCTGCGCAATACCTAGTGGACGGAAGAGCGCACCAGCCGAGAAGAGACCTGACGATCCATAAGTCGATCTAGCCGCCTTGTTTGGTCTCGATGGAACGCCGGTTGACAGCGTCTATCATCGCGTTCATACGTGGGCGGAAGTTCTGGAGCCTGCCAGGATTGTGATCTCTCGACGGACAATTTCCTATGGAATCAGGTCCCAGAGATCAATGCCGACTGACACGGATGGCCCAGTCCGCCGAGCGGAGCAGCATTTTGAGGCCCAAGATCCGCGGGAGGTTGCCTACTTCGCCTGCGCGAACGGGTCGATGCTGCCGCCCCCAGGCGGACATTGACGTTCCGACCGCTCTTCTGAACTTCGTCGAGTGGGCGCAAATAATCTGCGCCGGAGGCGGCCTTTCGGGGAACCTTGGATTCTTCAGCATCTTATCGGGGACATGGCGCTCGTGAAATCAAGAAAACCATGCCATTTGCCGCTTGGCACCCCATCGGCTTCTTCGAGGACTATCGGACGCAGTTGCGCACGCACTCTCTGAAATCGCTGCGGTTTGGCGCGACGAGAAGAAGCCTCCCGGTCGTGGCTGCCGCCACGACAGTCTCGTCAGGTGCGTTATCGAGCAGTCGAATTGATTCGGCGGTCTCGACTCGCTTATCCGGGAAGCAGGGTGTGAGAGACTTCACGCTCCTCCGCAAGAGGAATCTAAAGTGTGTCATGCCGTTCGATTGGACACCGGCCGTCAGGGATTCGCTAGTTCTGCCACAACCGCCGCGTCGAACTTTGAATAGTACTTCTTGACATCTCCGGCCCCATACTTTTCGCGGAACTTTTCGATCACGGATTTCACCGTCTTGGATTCCTTGATCGGCTTCGCTCGGAACTCTACCGCCGAGCCCCGCGCATCAATCCGAATCGCCGGGTTCTTCAGGACGTTCTTATACCATTGCGTCCCCGAGCCGTGCACGGGCAGGAGGTACAGTGTGTCGCCTTCTGCTACGAACCAGACGGGATTCGAGATTGTCTTGCCTGACTTCCTACCGATCACGCTGAGCTGGATCTGGCGGTCGCGGGCGAGGCGCTCTTCCAATATTTTTTCTCGCGTCATCTATTGTCACTCCCTGTTACACGCGATCCATCCATTCTGCTCCGTCTGGCAGTTCCTCTGGATGAGATTGCACATCGTTTGAAACCAATTACTTGGCTGTCGCCCAGAACTAAAGATACCGGCACACCATGCAGATTGCCAAATGGAATCACCTCGGTGCCGGTGTAGAGCCCTACTCCGCGAATCCAGCTTTTACCTGACGCATTGGCCGGATATTGCAGACCGCGTTTGTCACCGCCGTGCAGAGTGGCGCCGGCTTTCCCTTCGACGCCAACGAGGTGTTGGACGAGTCTTCTAGCACGATGTTTCCCTTGGTGCGCAGCCGGGTTCTCCAGTTGACTCAGTTCTCTCGTACCCCGTCAGAACATCTCCCGCGTCCGTGAGCGGATGGCCGAGCGAACGCTCGCCTTACAAGTGACCGTAACGCCATAATAGGGGTGTGCATCTCAAATCATGGTTTTGCCCGCTCAACCGTGATGCGCCTCTGCGCATCTTCAAGCAGAGCATCGGCAATTCCCGGCCACCGGTCGTGGGCTTTGCCGCCCACGCTCAGTTCTGCTGGGGTCAATCCGGTGGGCCCGAGATTCTCGCCATAGATAATCATCAACTCCTTGCGCTTTTCTTTATCCACCAGGTGAACGAGGCGCACATACATCATTGCCTCTGGCATCCGATAACCCTTGGCACGCACGAGCGTCTCGATGTGCTCTCGGTCAGAACCCGATTCTATAGTCGCGTCCTTCGTCCGCACCCAGGAGTCCACATAAAAATCCATGCCGCCGATGGTCGCATGCTTTGGGGAGTCGTAGGTGTGATGCAAGTCAGGGTGACTCGGCAAGTAACCCTCAAATTGGACCCAATACAGCCGCTGAACGTTCTTTTGCGTATCTGCTTCGATGAAAGCGTGCAGTTCACAATCCGCCATGCCATAGAGCGCCCAGCGATCTGCTCCGATGTACTGAGCAGCCTTGGGCAATTCAATTCGTACCGCCGGATCGCGCTCCGCAGTGACCACGTTGCCCTCCACTTTGCTCTCCGGAGGCGGAGTCTGGGCCATCGGGGTGACGCCACAGAGAAAAGACAATACGAGCGCAGCAATGAGTCGTAGCAAGGCTCACCTCAGATGTGATTGCCTATTCAGATGATAACTGCGCGTTGGCTCGAATAATTTTGACCGCGATCATTTGCGAAAGGTTGTAACTTCGCGATCAGTTGTCGTTCAACAGGCATCCGAAACCCTCCAACCAGAGTACGAATCAGGCCATTGCGCTTGCTTTGAAAATTGCTGCGCACTTCGGGCAGCGCACTCGGGTAGTACTTATTCTGCTCAATTCTGCCGGTGGAATTCGGTATCCGCATTGTGGGCAACACGTCGCCAGTGATGCCTTCACCTTTTCCAGATCGATCTTTTTGCGGGCGGGCCTTGGGAGATTCTATAGCGAAGTGAACTGTGCCGCTCTTTCAAGACTACGCTACCTTTGCGCCTTTGGTCTTAAGATCGCGCGGAGCAGCTGTTCAAATGCGCTCTTTGATACGTCGTGGTTTTTCCACCTGCGGAAGTCTCCGATGTGACGAGTGCGGCGGATGTCCGCTGCCCAGGCTTTGTTGGAATCCATTATGGCGTCATCGAGGGTTATGGGGAAGAGGACGGTTTCTCCGGGCTGGCGGTGTTCTTTCTCTATGGCGGCTTGCACTTCGCGCTCGACCCACGGGCTGTTGACGGAGTTCTTGGAGAGAATGATCAGTAGTTTTTCGTAGACGCGGATGCTCTGCTCGATTTCTTCCTGGAAGCGATCTCCGATCTTCAGATCGTGCGGGGCGAACCAGCAACGGACTCCTTTGTTCTGCAAGTGCTCGTGGACGCGCTCTGCGAATTCCTGATCTTTGGTGGAATAACTGATGAAGCAGGAATAGAACTCAAGGGCCTTCCCGGTGAGGGACCCCATGTACTCGATAAAGTTTTCGGGAACTCCAGCCCCGCGCAGGAAGGCCAGCGGAATTTTGCCGTGGGAGCGGTAGATGCTGTCGATGCCGATGGTCGAAGGACCTCTGTGCCCCACCGTTTCAAGGCCTTTCACGTCGCTCAGGTCGTTGTCTCCGAAGATGGTATGGTAAACGCTCGCCCCGGTCACGTCCGCCCCGCTGAAGTTCGCCCCCCTGAGGTCCGCGCCGCCGAAGAACGCCCCGAGTTTTGCAGCGCTGAGGTTCGCCCGTCGGATGTTGGCCCCCATGAGGTTCGCGCCTCGGAGGTTAGCCCTCCTAAGGTCCGACTTGCGGAGGCGTGCGTGTCGGAGCCTCGCTTTCCTTAGGTTGGCCCCACTAAGTTTTGCCTCGCGGAGGTCGGCGTCGTCGAGATTCGGGACTATTTTGGTGTTCGCCTTTCTCCACGCATTCCAAGCCTTTACACCTTCCTTGAGTTTTGCGAGATGTTCCGGGTTCGCCATCGGGCCAGCCTTTCATTGGCGCTCATCCGCGCTCATCATATCCTACCCTGGCGAAGGTGGTGAATGAGTTAGGAGAGAATAAGTGAGTATTTACGGATGTGTTGCAACTTTCACAATGCAGCCAGCTTTGTCGCCGAGCGTCTGTCGTGCGTTCTTAGGTTGCCAACTGGAAAAGGCTGTCGATGAACTGAATCTGGCGAAGAAGGTTGTCTCCTGCCACCCATCGGACCTGGCCGGGTAGGACAATGGCGCGTACCGGGCTTCGGATGATGCCGACGTTTCCATTGTCCTCCCTAAAATTCCGTACAGCGGGTTTTCCCCAGTACGGCTTCAAGGCCGGTATATCAGGCGGCGCCTTCCCGTCGACTGCGCGGTCTGCGCGTCGTGCGGTTTGCATCCGTCCTTCGTGCTCATCGCTGAACCTCGTCTTTTCCCGTTCAGAGTCGGGAGACGGGCTAAGCCTGAACACCTCCGTGCGAGCAGCTATCGCCGCTCTACCCCAGGGACCCTCGCTCCGGTCCGGGTTATATTGTCCCGGTCCATCCTCACTTAACTGGTCCCATGCGCCCCACTCGCAGGCACATCTCGACTTCACCGAAACGGCTTATACGAGATGCCTTCGCTGTGCCGCCTACTGCGACCTAGGCAACCCACGAGTGGATCCGTGCTTTCGTTGGCACTCTGTATCGACATGTCGTCCTCCGCGACCACGGGAAGTTCATTCGGCTGCATATACCCAGTTCCTTCACCGACGACGCTGGCCTTCGACCAAAGGGGATTGTGGTCTCGGCACTTCCAAATTCCCCACCCTCCGATTCTCGTGGGGTGATCCGTTTTCGAGGCTTCACTACGGTTCACTTTCGTTGCAACCTGTCGATTTGCTCGCCCACCAGTCGGAGCTGACCAGGTCTTCACCCAGCCAACGTGGACTTTTACTTCCGGGCTTCCGACGGATTGGTCTCCCGCTCCGCCGCCGGATATAACTACGGTGGCAACTGGGCAAGTTCCACCGACTGGACTTTCACCAGCTAGCATGCCAACTAGCATCGCTGCAACCCCTTCCGGATCATGTGAAGCGCTTCGTGGCCTTGAATCGCTCGTCGGGCCGCCTGAAATTCTCGGAAGCCCTGCTTGGCCTTGACTCGACGTTTGATGGCTCGATGATCCTGTTCCAGAATGTTGTTCAAGTACTGCACGGGTCGGTGCCGACAGCGCGTGCGCAGCGTTCCTTCCTTCTTACTGTCGGGAATCGCGGAGATGTAAATCGGCGCCAGATCCGTGTTGATCACTCGAGGTTGGGGATAGGACCGGTCGCTGAGCGCCTTGCGAAATAGCCGCCTGGCAGTATCGGCGTCACGGAATGCTGACAGCAAGAAGTCGATGGTGGCACCGTTGGAGTCAATGGCTCGATACAAGTAACACCAGCGCCCCTTCACGCGAACGTAGGTTTCATCCACTCGCCAGGACTTGTTGGTCGGCTTGAGATGCGGCCGCAGTCGCTGGTCCAACTCCGGCCCGTAACACTGCACCCAGCGCCAAACCGTTGTGTGATCGACATGGAGACCGCGCTCCTCCAGCAACTCCTCAACATCGCGCAGCGAAAGAGAATAGCGAAGATACCACCGCACCGCACAGAAGATGAGGCCGGATTCGGTCTGCCGCCATTTAAAGATCGCCGGTCGGGTTGTCATTTCGCGATTCTTTCACACCACCAGCCAGCAACCCTGAAAGTTGCAACCCATCCATCTGATCTATGAGGGAATCCCAGACCAGCCACCGGCGTCATGCGACGAGGCATACAACATTTTCATGGCCGCGGGGAATCGCCCGGGGGCAGCCGATACGATCCGCCTGATGGCTGACGCCGAGGGCGGTCACCGGCACCTCGAACAGGCGATTGCCCTCTATCGGCGAGCACTCGATATACTGCAAGACTTGGGCGAACATGCCAAAACGGGGCTTGTACTCAATAACATGGCGATTGACTTTGCCAACGAGGGCAATTTCGATCGGGCCGAGCGGCTCTATCGGCAAGCCAAGGTGCATTTCGAGCAATCCGGGGATAAGCCAAATACCGAGATCACCGTCGGCAACATTGCGGACATCCTGTATCTCCGTGGCAATCTGCCGGGAGCTGCCAGGCTTTACGGCGAAGCGCTGAAGATCGATGCCTCCCTGGATCACAAACAACCGGAATATTTGTTGTACCGGCTCGGTGATCTTGAGTTGACACGAGGCCATGTGCCAGAAGCACATCGCCTTGTTCAGCAGGCCGTGGATACAAGCCGTTCGCATCTTGGTACGAACGCAGCCGGCTCCATGAGCGAGTTGGGAGAGGTTTTGAAGGTGGAAGGAGATCTCCAATCTGCGCGGCAACAATACCAAGCCGTCCTCGAAGCGAGCCAGAAGATTGGCGACCTGAACACCATCGAAGAGAGCCGAGTCGCGCTCGCCGATCTCGCTCTCGAGGAAGGCCATCCCTACCAAGCCGAGCCAATACTAAGCGCGGCAATCGCCCAGTTCGAAAAGGAGAAGGCCGATCCGGACACAATTAGTGCGTACACCATCCTCAGCCGTGCTCTGCTTCTGCAAAGCAAGCTAAAGGATTCTCGTAATGCGATTGAGCATGCAGCAGAGCTGGGCCGCTCCAGCCCGGATCCAGCATTGACATTACCAATCGCTTATTCAAACAGCGCATGTCGAAATCTCTCAGGCGGCCCCCAGCCCAGCTGGATCAGCGATGATTGCAAGCGCACGCCGGCGATTGGAAGCCACCGAAGCTACCGCCAGGAGGCTGGGATATTACAGCCTTGAATACGAAGCCCGCCTCGCGCTCGACGAGTTGGACATGAAGACGTCTCCCGCGCTTGGCCGTTCACGTCTCACGTCATTTGCAGCGGAAGCCCGCAGCCACGGTTTGTTGCTTCTCGCGCGCCGAGCGGAGCATGCAATCAGCACCGCGGACAATGCGGTTACCTACGCACCCGCTCGGTAGTTCATCATCCGATATCAGACGCGGTTCCTCCCGGAGGCCCAGTGGGGACTCACAGACTGCCCACACTTCCGACAGCGCACACCCCGGGCGATCGCGGCATCCGGTTTCGAACGGATCATGTTTGGCGGCTTTTCAGGCGATTGCTGAGGGCGATACTTCAAGCACTACAAGCCAATGGTCATGCCAGCATGGGCAACGAATCTCTTCCTGCTAATTAGAGCCGAGGTTGAGAATATCGATGAACTATCAGGTGCATTCACCTTTCCGCCAAAACCGCCGCTTGGAATGATGGAATGACAGGGTCGGAATCACTCTCCCGAGGGGCCGAGCAGTACAGGAATCTGCTCGGAGCCGTTGGTGTGGCGGTCGCGGACGTGTACGAGGACGAACGCGAAAACCACGATATCGACGCCCTCCAGGGACAATAGCCTAAGAAAGTCGCCCTTCCGAATCGGCTAGTGCCCGGCGAATTGCCGGCCAATCAACGGATGCCAATCGATTGCACGTTCTACCGCCGGTCATTGGGTGCTCCTGTCGGGAGTGCTTCTATCGGGACTTTCGCCAAGCGGCGAATTTGGGCGAGCTGAGATGGCCGGATCCACGTCCGCGCCGGCGGTGAACAAAATCCGCCACGACGCTCAGCCCATTCGCTGGATGGACAGCAAAGTCAGATCATCGAATGGCGGGCCGTCGACAAAAGTGCGCAGATCGCCGAGGCAGGCGGCGACGAGTTCGGCGGGGCGCTTTGCGGCTGCCTGACGGACCACACGCATGACGCGATCCACGCCGTATTCATCGTCAGCGGAACGCGCTTCCGACAGGCCGTCGGTATAGAGGAATAGCATGTCTCCAGTTTCCATGTGCAGGCGTGTAGCGGAGAAATCGACTTCGTGGAACATCCCCAGCGGCAAACCGGTGGATTCAATGCGCAACACGCCACCGCTCCCGATCATGATCGCGGGCAAGTGGCCAGCGTTATGAATTTCCACCTCTCCTGTGGGCTTAGCCAATCCGCATACCAGAGTGGCGTACTGCCCGGCCAACGCGCTCTCGCAGAACACGCGATTAGCCCGGGTGACCATCTGGCCAAGCGGCAGGGCCATTCCAGTCAGGCTGCGGAACAAAGCGTGAAGTTGCGCCATCAGCATAGAGGCGGCCACGCCCTTGCCGGAGACGTCGCCAAGCACAAAGAAGAGCTGTCCATCGGAGGGGATCAAGTCGCAGTAGTCGCCACTGACCGGACCGAGCGGAGCGTAATAATAGCTTGTGTCCCAACCACCTGCCTGCAGGTCGACTTGTGGCAAAAGATGGCGCTGCACTTGGGAGGCCAGATCGAGGTCATATTGCAGTGCGGCTCGTTGTGACTCGGTAAGGTGGTCGAGGCAGTAGCGCACCAGCGGGTCCGCCAGCAGTCGGTCCTGTTCTATGGTTTCGTGGCACTCCTGGCACAGCCCGTAGTTGCCCGTGGCCATTCGTTCCAGCGCCGAATCGACTTCACGCAGAAGACCAGCGAATCCGGCTTTCTGCGGTGCGAGCGCAATCGCTGCTACCAAGCGGCGCTTCCGCTCCTCCAGTTGGCTGTGCAGGAACGCTACTTCGAGTGTGGCCATGACACCCCTCCAGTTGCTCGGTAATTTCCTATTTGATTGCGGTTCCCCGTACCAGGTCGCAGCTTCTTGCCTTGAAAGAGGCAATACGAATTCAGAAGGTCCGGGGAGATCGAGCTCATGCCTGTATTACGGCCCAGATAAATGTTGAACCCAGTTTATGACCGTTGAACGAACGGACCAGGACTCTCTGCCGTTGATGTACGATTCGGGAACGCGTAATACTTCCCGACTTGGCAGTCCAGCACCGTTGGTCGAACCCGGATGCCTTGCCGCAATTCAGCGGTCTGCGTCGACATGTCGCGTGGTTGCTTGCCGCCGCAATGGAGCAGAGCGCGAAATTGAAGCAATTCCTGACTGTACTGGTTTTGCTATGAGGCTGAGCGCAGCTGCTGAGTCAGGGATCTCCGCCTTGGCACCATCCATCCAAACCCAAAGTGCAGTTCGTAACCGTTGAACAAGAAGTGCGACCTGCACATTCCCGCACTTCTTCTTTCGGGGCAGTCGCGATAGGGCCCTATCGTTTCCCGTTACTGATCCTCTCTGAGCCTTCTGATTCGTACCTTGATGACGATCGGCGAGCATCACAGCGAAGCCTTTGTCCGTCACGTCGCTCGATTGACAACCGCTTAGTAGCCAGTTCCTCACGGCTATCGTTCATGGTTCACTAGGCTCAAGGCCGAACCCGACGAACACCCGGTTTGACCCTATATGATGGATGTATTCGATCACCGGAGCCGCTTCATTGCTGTCGGACGAACCAGGAGACGACGTCGATTTTCCATGGTAATGCCAAGTCTGAAGACTGACCATCATGCCGCGCACCGCCGATTCTGGTTTGCAATGTCGGGGTTTGTCATGGCGCTTGCACTGCTGCCCTTTTCCTACAAAGTCGAACGTCGCCTGGAGACAGTTGTTCACATCAAGGGCGGAGAATCCGAGAAAGTTGACCTGGAACTGGCGCAGCGTTTCCAGTCTCCGTACGCCCACCGTCTGGTTCTTGTGATCAGCGGTATTCCCGATCCGGATTCCGCCAAAGGCGCAGACGCATTGGGCTTCTTAACCGGTTCATTGCGTGGTGTGCCAGGAGTGTCGGGTGCCGTCTCGAGTCTGGATTGGCCCGATCCTCTGTTCACTGGGAACAACGGCGGGGCCTTGATCATCGTCGGCTTGGACCCGCACGATGAAACTGTCGAGGCGTTGGTTCCCAAACTGCGGGCAAGAGCAGACTGGATGGAAGGTCAGCTTAGGTCGCAATACCCCGATATCAAACTGAAGATAACCGGTGAAACGCCACTGAACTTCGATCTTCGCAAGGTCAGTGCAGATGACGTCAACCATGCCGAGGAACGCGCGATGCCGGTAACTCTCGTGCTTCTGTTGCTGGCTTTCGGCAGTTTTGTGGCGGCGATATTGCCATTGGGAGTTGGAGTACTCTCAATCTCGATGGCGTTGGGTGCGGCTGCGCTGCTCGCGCATTACCTGCAGCTGTCGATTCTGGTACAGAATCTGGCGACGATGCTCGGCCTTGGCTTGGGCATCGACTATGCATTGCTGATGGTGAGCCGGTTTCGCGAAGCATTGGCTGAAGGACATGATCCCGGCCACGCTGCGGATATTGCGGCCGGGCAAGCGGGGCGGACGCTGATCATCTCGGCTACAACGGTCGCAATCGGATTTTCAGCGCTGCTGACTGTGCCCATCAGCGAACTGCGCTCCATCGGGATCGCGGGCCTGCTGGTAACGGTCTTGAGTGTCATGCTGTGCACGTTCATCGTGCCTTGGGTACTCGGTCTGCTGGGGCATCGCATCAATGCCGCCAGAGTCCGTCTTCCGGCCAAACGATTCAAAACGGGGGCGAGTGAGCGGTGGGTGTGGTGGGGCAGCATCATAACTCGCCGGCCCTGGACCGCTCTGCTTGTCGCCGGGATTCCGCTGGTGATCCTTGCCTTCCAGTCACGGAGAATCTCTCCCGGGGTTCCTGACCATGACTCGCTCCCCGCCGCAGCCGAGTCGGTGCAAGCCCTGTACACGCTTCAAGACATGGGGCGGTCGGGCATTGTGCAGTCCCTCCGTGTGATCCTGGAGTTGCCCCCACAGTCTCCGCCGCTCTCGCCAACTGGCTGGCTTGCAGTCAGTCGTTTGACGAAGCTCTTCCAGAGCGACCCCAGAACGGAAGAGGTCTTATCTCTTCCGACCCTCACGGGAATGTCCGACAGTGCGAATGCTGTCGTCGATGTGCCCGAGCCAATCCGCAAGAGTTTTCTTCGCAGCGATGGCCGGGCCACCTTGATTGAGCTGCTGCCCGTCTCCAGTCTTTCGCCCAACGAACAGATACGATGGGTGCGGGAGGTGCGTTCCTCCGATGTCGCGACGATAGTCGGCGTGCCCGGCGCTGTGCTGCGCGTCGGTGGCGTTCCCGCGCTCGAAGCAGATTATGACTCGGTGGTAAAAGAGCGGTTGCCAAGGGTGGTCCTTGAAGTCGTATTGGGGAGCTTGCTGGCGCTCCTTATCGGGTTACGGTCTCTCTTTGCGGCGGTCAAAGCAATTCTGCTCAATCTGCTTTCCGTTGGCGCTTCTTTCGGAGCGTTGGTCGTCGTTTTTCAGGAAGGTCACGGTAGCAAACTCTTTGGGCTCGACGGTCCGACCGGCACCGTATACCCGATCGTGCCGATTCTCTCGTTTGCCATCGTCTTCGGTTTGAGCATGGACTATGAGGTTTTCCTGGTCGCCCGCGTCCTCGAAGAACGGCGGTGCGGTTTATCCGAGAGATCCGCGGTGATTGAGGGCCTGGCGCGGACCGCCGGGCTGATCACGAGCGCCGCAGCAATTATGATTGCCGTCTTCACCGCGTTCACCGTGGGAAGCTTTCTGGTCGTACAAATGCTGGGCTTTACGCTCGCCGTGGCAGTGTTCCTTGACGCTACGGTAGTGCGGATGGTTGTTGGGCCGGCCCTATTGCAACTTGCCGGCGACTGGAATTGGTGGCCTTTTGGCTTACGTGGGGCGCCGGCGGCATCTGAAAAGGAGCTTGTCCCATGACGACGTACAACGCGGATGCTCCAGGGGCACAGGGCCTGACCACGATCTAACTGAGCAACTCGCTTTATTTCAGTTTCTCTCCTTGACCGCTGGAATGGCTGATATCAAAGTCCTTGCGTCCAAGATTTGCCTTTCCCGAGCCCCCTTCGATTACAAGAATCGAGGAGCCGGGGTTGCCCTGCAGCTTTGCCTCCACCTGCGATGCGGACCACATGCCGCCGATCTGCCGCAGCCCATAGTAAATGAACTCCTTCTCCTGTCCCGTCCCGCGAGGCGTCTTTACCACATGCACAGGGTACAAAATGCCGCGGTCAATCCATGATGTGACCGAATCATAGTAAGTCCGGTCCTGAGAGCCGGACACGCTCTTGAGGACAACGCAATCCCGTGCCCCGTATTTCTCCGGTGCCAGGAGTTCCTGATGCTTCCAGAAGAACTGGCTCTCTACCATGTCTTCATAGGAGAAATCTGTTCCCATGAGTGGGTCGTTCCAACGTTTGAATGGCAAGACACTCGCGGTCTTCTCGCCCGGAAGCACCGCCTCGATGGTCACGAGCCCACTCACGCTCATATGCAGAAGAAGGCTTGTCTTCTCCGAGTCAGGCCCCGAGATTTCGCATAGCAGACGCAGACCGTCAGGAAACCAGTGAGCCTTGGCGACAAACTTGTAGCTCGTGCGCTTGCCGTTGCCTTCCACGCGTGAGAGTCGCCCGGTCGCGCGGTAGTCCAGTTTTTCAATACGCTGGCGCGAGCCAGCAAGCACAGTCTCCAGGTCAGGATTCGCCGCCAAGGCCCGCGATGGATGCACCAACGATAACAGCACCAGCAAAGCGATGGACTCTGGAATCGTCCCAAAGGCGCAATTCGCCCATCTGGCCTCTGGATAGCAGCCAGACTTGCGGCTGCGAGAGGGCGTTACGAGGCGGCGCAAAAAGGTCATAGCTATATATACAGCCAAAGTCCGTATCGCATCCATACAGGGCGACGGGTAGTGATGTCTGGCCGAGGCGGATTGGACCTGGCTCGCGCTCCCGCCTTGCTTCTCCCCCGGAATCTTCCGCTCTCCGAATGGAGCGCATAGTAGCGCCCATTCGGATCGTGGATCTGATCTGTCCCATCAAGGGAAGCACTCCGATCTAATCTGCCGCTTTCAGATCTTCTGTGTTTTCCACTTTCCACGCTTGAACAGCACCGCGCTGGCGGCGGCAATCGAGCATTCCGCGATCACAATTGCGATATAGGCGCCGTTAGAATGCAGTCTCATCGGGATCGCCAGCCAATATGCGAGTGGAATCTCCAGCAACCAGAAGCCGAAGAGATTTACGATCGTGGGCGTGACCGTGTCGCCCGCGCCGTTGAAAGCCTGCAGCATGACCATGCCGTAGGCGTACCCGATGTTGCCGCAGCTGATGATGCGTAGGCACGTCGACGCGAGCGGAACCACCGCCGGGTCCTGGGTGAACAGCCGTGTGATCGGCCCGGCGAAAAGCACGAAAAACACTCCCACTGATCCGAGAAACAGCATGTTGTAGAAGCCGGTGCGCCAGACAGCTTGTGCGGCGCGCTCGGGCTTTTGGGCCCCGAGATTCTGGCCCACCAGAGTGGCTGCAGCGTTGCTGAGTCCCCACGACGGCAGAATGACAAAGATGACAATGCGTATGGCAATGGTGTAACCCGCGAGCGCGGCAGCCCCGAACACACTCACGATGCGCACCAGGCCGATCCAGCTGGTATGGGCAATGGCGAACTGCAAAATTCCCGTCAGCGAGACGCGCACCAATCGCAGCAGAACACCAATGTCCACGCGAATCTGACGAGTCAAAATGCGAATGCGCTCGGTCCCGCGCAGCAGGCGGTAGAACTGGTAGCCCACGCCGATGCTGCGTCCGGTGAAGGTGGCGAGCGCCGCGCCGGTAACGCCCAGGCGCGGGAAAGGCCGCAGTCCGAAAATAAGGCAGGGGTCGAGAATCAGGTTGATGATATTCGAGACCCACAAAAGACGCATGGCTATAGCGGCGTCCCCGGCCCCGCGAAAGATCGCATTATTGAGAAACAACATGAGAATGGCGCCACTGCCGCCAAGCGCAATTCGGGTGTAGCCGCTACCCGTCGCGACAATGGCACCGGAGGCCCCCATCAGCCGCAGCAGGTCGGGTGCGAAAATGAAGCACGGAATTCCGACCGCTAATGAAGTGATCAGCCCCAGCACGATCGCCTGCACTCCAGCGACGGCTGCGTCTTCCGGATCTTTTTCGCCGATTCGCCTCGCAACCATCGCCGTGGTTGACATGCTCAATCCGATACCAACGGCGAAAATCAGGCTCAGCAGCGCCTCGGTGAGTCCTACGGTGGCGACGGCATTAGCGCCGAGCCGTCCCACCCAGAAGACGTCCACCACCGCGAACAGAGATTCGAGCACCATCTCAAGAACCATAGGCACCGCAAGCAGCAGAATCGCGCGGTTCAGGCTTCCGCTGGTGTAGTCCTGATGGGATCCGCGGATCGCCTCCCACAGCGATCTCCACAGGCCGTGCTCCGGTGGCGGCGGAGAATTGATTGCCGTAACCGCTTCCATAAGTACCTGGCAGACTTTCTACGCATCGCGTCCGCCAAACAAAGGCAGGGAGGGCGGCGTGGCTAGAACGTAAGAAACGTAAGAGAAGACAAGACGGGTATCCGCAATGGCGGATCAAAAGTGCGGCGAATTAGACAAGTTCGAACATCGTGGAATCCTTAGCGGGGCGGCAGGCCTTGTAAAACCAGTTTCAACCGGCGACCGAGTGAAAAGCATTATATCTGCAACTCGCTTCGGACGGCAATGGCAGACCAAAGCGACTCCCGTAGCCCTGCGGCAACCGACTCCGCCTGTGAACTAGGCTTCTGGCTGAAAGCGAGTTGTGGCGGACGTCGTTTTTTCTTATCGGTTGCCCTTGGTTTGGTTCGCTCTCACTCTCATAGCAGCGGCCTGCACCGGCTTGGGAGGAGCATTCAGTCCCGAGCGAATTTGCCCCAATACCTGTTCCAATTCGTCGCGCAATTGAATGGAAGAACGAATTTGCTGGTTCATGGCTTCGAGCTTCATCTCCCCAAGTTGCAACGCCTGGCGAAGGCATTCCCGTGAGCCTTGGTGGTAGGGAGATGCCGCACCCGCGTCACTGGGCAAAATCCATAGCTGCAGGACGCGGCGAATTTCAGTGAGCTTGAAACCAAATCGCTGCATCTTCTTGATCACGGAAACGATCTCAAGCTCGGCCTCGGAGTAAATGCGGTATCCCCCCGCTGTCCTACGTGGGATACGCATCAGGCGCCGGCGTTCATAAAAGCGGACCGCCTGTACACTCACACCCGCCCGCTTCGCGAGTTCGCCGATTCTCATTTGCAAGATGATATCAATGGAGAAGCCACACCTACCAGTCGGAGAGTCTTCTCGTCCTCCTCGTGATTCGCAGTGCCGGGTTCTTTGAGAAGCGTGTGTTGCAACTCCGGGTCGTGGTTCTGACGTTGTTGCTTTGCAACTTGGTTTGCCGGCGGAGAACGACTCGAATGGCGTACATTCGTGGCGAAGCGATGATCCCTTACTTCGGGGGAGGCAGGGTCACGCCCGAAGATGCCTTTATTCATTTCGGCCAGGCATATTGGAGCGCTTCCGCCAAGAAGTGAAAAGCAGCCTGCACCTTCCCAGCAACGATTGGCAACCCATCGCCCGCCGCTGACTTCAATCTGCCGCCGCTTTCTTGGCTGACGGGACCTGCGATACGCTACTCACGATTTTTCGATAGTTATCGTCCTCTACACAAACCCACGCCATGCGATGGCGGCAGCCTTCTATTGGGTTCCCGTCACGGGCCGCGACGGCGCGTTCTTCACGTATTTGTCAAACCAGCGAAGCATCTCGTAAATGAGCTGTTCGTTCGACTCCATTGCCGTATACCAGTGCGGCTCGTGCGGTAGCAGCACCAGGCGAGTGGTACCGCCGTTGCCGCGAATTGCTTCATAGAGCTTGCTGGCCTGTATCGGCGTAGTGCCGGGATTCGCGTCTTCCGCGCCATGCACGATCAGCAGCGGCGTCTTCAACTTGTCAGCAAAGAAAAATGGGGAGACTTTCAGATAGACATCCGTTGCCTCCCAAACCGACCTCCGCTCGTTCTGGAAACCGAAAGGCGTGAGCGTCTTGTTGTAGGAGCCACTGGTAGCGACGCCGGCACGGAACAAGTCGGAGTGGGCCACCAGATTTGCGGTCATTAATGCGCCGTGGCTGTGTCCGGTGACTCCGATGCGCTCGGGGTCGGCAACTCCCAGCCGCACCGCCTCATCGACTGCGGCCTTGGCATCGGCGACGAGTTGCTCCAGATAGGTGTCGTAAGCCTTCTTGGGATCGCCGACAATGGGGAAGGAAGCGTTGTCGATGATGGCATAACCCGCCAGGAGCAGCAGCCTGTATTGCCGCAGCTGAGTGAAGGTTTCCTGCGAGCCTGCAACCTGGCCGGCCTTCGAAGCGTCGGCGTAGTCGAGAGGATATGCATAAAGAATGGCCGGGACGCGCGTGCCCTCTTGATAGCCGGGCGGCGTATAGAGCGTGAACGACAAGTCGAGTCCGTCGTTGCGCTTGTACTTGACCAACCGCTTCTTGATCGCTCGCACCTCCGGCGTCGGATCGAGAATATGAGTGATCGCGACGCTGGTGGAAGCAAAGACCGCTTCGCCAGCGGGCGCGTCATCGACGAGGGGCTTGCCCAGCGTTCGGGCGAACGCATTCGGCGGGTCGGTCGGCGATTGATGCCAGGTCAGAAACGTCTTTTTGTCGGGCCCGATGAAGGAAAGAAATTGCTCGTAGGAAGTTTTGTCGCTGCGAAAGAGCCGTTCGGATTTCAGCGTCTTCAGATCGAGCCGATCGAGGAACGGGCGATCCCCATCGGGAGAAGAGCCGGCTCCGGCAAGGTAGATCGCATCACCATCCTGGCGAACCACCCATGAGCCATTCGCAAGCTGGCGTTTCACCGGATTTCCGGGGTTTGCATACTTCTCGTCAGTCGAGAGGTCCCAAAGCAAGCGAACCTTTGGTCGTTGATCATCAACGTCGATGATGTAGCTCTGTCTCCAGTGCCGGTTAAAATCGTACTCGTTCAAAAGAGCGCTGCTCGGTTTTTCGCTCCAGGAGAAGCCGATATAACGCTGCTCGGTCCGCGTGATTTCGACGGCGGGTGAGTTGAACGGCGCCTTCAGAAGCAGGACCTTGTCGCGATTCGGAACTTTGACATTCCAGTCGCCTCCATCCAGCGCTTCTGCCCAGACGAGCGTCGCCGGCTCAGTGGCACGCCAGGAAAACTCGCGCGGACCTACCGGAACACCTCCAATGGGAACGCGATCCGCCAGCGGAAGAGACGCGACGGTATGAGCAAGAACGTGTGAGCGCTCTGATACGTTCCAGACTTCGACTTCCTTCGGGAACCGATCGTAAGTCGTAATGTAAGAGTAGGGCTTGTGGATCACGGTTACGAGTATGTGCTGCCCGTCCGGCGCGGAACCTAGCGATTCGTAATTCCCGGGCTTTCCCACAGGCGCAATCGCAGCGGTGGTGGCATCGACCAGAGCGAGCTGTGAGGCCGCGTAGTAGTCGAAGACATCCTCGTCGTGCTTGCTCCCCAGTGTGTCTCGGTTTTCATAGGTGCTGCTCTGTCCTTTTTCGCCTTCGGTTTCCTGAATGCTGGGGCCGCTCGGCACGATTGGTGGGGGGGGCGGCGGGCCCATCCCCTTGGGCACAAGTTTCACCAAAAGCGTCTTCTGGTCAGGCATCCATTGCATCTCGTCGTTGAACATTGGGTTGAGATGCACTCCCGGAACTTTATGTACTTCGCCAGTCTTGGCATCGCCGATCCAGAGTTCGACCGCCTCGGGAGCGATATTCACGAACGCGAATCGCTTTCCGTCGGCGGCCCAGAGAGGCCCGCCCGGGCAAGCGCCCGCGGGAAGCTCGATGTGAATCTGCGCGCCACCGGCGATGTGTAGGAGCTCGAAACCCCGGGCGCAGGGTGTGATGCCGTAGCCGCCCGGGGTGTCGTGCTTGCTGTGATTCCTTGGCTCTACGCGAGCGCCAGCAAGACGCAAGAATGGTGCCGCCACCCGCGAAATCGGTGGGTAGTCCTGCCAGGACACCAGCAGAATCGCGTCTTGTGTCGGGCTCACCCTGGGGGTTGGGGGTGAGGGCGCGTGCATCACATCGAGAATGTTTTTCGGCGGTTGGTCATATCCCGATGCGCCCTCAGTCGGAACCGAGGGGGCTGAAGCCACGTTCAAAAAAAATGCGTTTGCCTGCGCTGCACTGGGCGCAGACGCCCCGCACCCGACCAGCGCTCCAACCAAAAGACAGTGTAAGGCGTTTCGAACCGGCATGAGTACCCTCCGCTTCAATTCACGGCGAAAAGCGATAGACAAGACGATACTTGGCTTTAGGCGACCGTTCAAGGAATGTCTCCCGGTGAAGCCTGAATCCGGGGAACTTTCGTTGCCCCCGGTCGCGCCACTCATTTGCCTTTTCCATCTCCTCTCGGCACGGCTCTCCAACGGCTTCGCGTAGAATCCCGAGAAGATCACCAACCTGAACTGATGGATATGGCAGTGCCCCGGTCCATTGGATTCGGTATCGAGTCTAAAACGCAGGCTGCAGCATCCAACCCCGAAAGGAGGTCAGTTTATGTACGTCGTACTGGGAGCAAGCGGCAATACCGGACGTGTGGTGGCGAACAACCTTCTCGCCCAGGGCCAGAAAGTTCGTGTCGTCGGCAGAGACGCAGCTCGTCTACAGCCTCTCGTGGCAAAAGGAGCCGAGACCTTTATTGCCGATGTCACCGCCCCCGAGAGTCTCACCGAAGCCTTCCGCCATGCAGACTCGGCCTACGTGATGATTCCTCCCAATCCCGCCAGCAATGACCCGCTCGGCTATTCAAAACGGGTCAGTGACGCGATCGCGGCCGCAGTACAAAATGCAGGAATCAAGAATGTGGTTGCACTCAGCAGCATCGGAGCCGATAAAGCTAGCGGAACCGGCCCCGTACGTGGTCTTTACCATCTCGAACAAAAGCTCAACCAGATCAATAGTGCGAATGTGCTGCACCTTCGCGCAGGCTACTTCATGGAGAACACACTTCCGCAAGTAAACGCGATCCGCCAAACGGGGTCGGTCACCGGACCTTTCCGTCCGGAGCTAAAAATCCCCATGATCGCTGCTCGCGACATCGGGGCGGCAGCGGCCGACAGCCTTTTGCGCCCATCTGTCCGCGGCAAACAAACCCGCGAACTGTTGGGAGAGCGCGATCTTACCTACGCCGAAGTCGCCACGATTATCGGCCACGCCGTCGGCAAACCAGACCTAAACTACGTCCGCTTGCCCGACGATCAGTTTCGCAGTGTCTTGGTGCAAATGGGGATGTCGGACGAATTCGCCAGGCTGCTCTTGGAGATGACGGCCGCGCTCAACTCCGGAGAAATGCGTGCCCTTGAACCTCGAACGCCGCAGAACACCACACCATCGAGATACGAAACTTTCGTAGCCGAGTCGTTCGTCCCGGCCTATCAACAGCAACCCGCAGCCTGACCAGACGGGCGGACCGCCGCCTCTTGGTTTGGCCCGCGGCGGGAAACAAGGCTACCAACATTGGTGCTGGTAGCCTTTGTCTATGATGGCCACGACCCACTCTCCCCCACACTCCTGCGTACGGGCCGATTCGCATAGGGGGGACTCACCTCCTTGCCGGGGACGCAAGTCCGAATGCCCGATCGGAGAATTCTTCCCCATTGGGACTGAAACCCACGTCTACGAGATGAATTTTACGAACAAGGCCCCGGGGCTCGATTAGCGCAACATCTCCGCCGCCGTAAGCGCGTAAATCGCCGCGCATTGGGCGATATTGCGAATCGGAACAAACTCGTTTGGTCCATGCGACACGGTCAGCAATCCCGGTCCATAGGCGAAAGCGGGAACGCCATAAGCTGCGTAAAATCGCGTTTCGAGAAGGCCTGGACACATTTCGAACGTTGGTTCCTTGCCCGTAAGGCTCGCAATGTGACGCGATAGAATTACGCCGAGCGGATCTTGCGCCGGAGTCTCCGCTGCTCGCTCCTCCTGCAGCGTCTCGATCTCGAATCCTTCGAGCGTATCGCGCAATCGGCGCTTCTCGTCTTCGAGGTCTTCTTCGGGATTGATGCGGCGGTCAATCGTGAAGGAGCAGAATTCAGGTGTCACGTTGAAATTCGTGCCTGCCTCGGCCCGCCCGCCAAGCAGCAGAATGGATTTTCGCGCCGCCGCGGGAGCGATGTTGTGTCGCGTCTCGCGAAGCTCCACTTCCTTCTTGATGTCGACAAGCCTCACCATTGCCGGCAGAGCGCGCTCGAACGCGTTCACGCCTTCGAATTGCCGACCGACGTGCGCCGCTTTGCCACGCATGGTGGCGCGCAGCGAAATCGCTCCGCGGTTGGCGTTCCAAATGACACCGCCGGTAGGCTCTGCTGTTAACATGCCGATTCCGTCTCGCCCGAGCAACCCGCGTGCATCGAGATCGCGAGACCCGCGCGGACCAGCGGTTTCTTCATCCGGTACAAGCACGATTGCGATACGGCCGGTTTTCAGAAGCCCCTCATCACGTGCCGCGACCGCCGCGTGAATCATCGCGGCCAGGCCACCTTTCATATCGGACGAGCCGCGACCGAACAGATTTGTGCCTTTGACACGGGGTTGAAACTGGTCGCGGCTTTGCGCGGGAACCACATCGTAGTGACCACTGAAGTACAGAGTTCGCCCGCCAGATCCGGCCGAGGCGAGTACACACGCTCCTTCGCGTCTCAGATCATCGAATCCGAGTCTACCCAATTCTTCATAAAGAATCTGTGCGCATTCCTCGTATTGGTTGCCGGGTGGATTTTCCGATGGGATCGTGATCAAGCGCTTCGTCAGATCCAGCATCGCAGACTCGGAAAGTCGTTCGCGCAGTCGGGATAAAAGCCGCCTAGTACTTAGGGTCGCCACTTCTCTGGTGAAGTCCTTTCGTGTCGAATCGCCAACGATTCACCGCCCTATGATGCCATAACCGAATCGGGATCGACTTCGACATCCGCTGCGCTCGCCCGACGCGTGGCCCCGAACACCGGCGTCGTGTCCGCCAGTCTGGTCAGCCGCTCATTACTGAATGATGTGTAACTGCGCCCCGGCCGCACTGAATATTGAAATTCAGTTCGCGTTGGCATCAGAAATGTAAACCCGCCCACACACGCGGTCGACCGCGATGCTGCAGGAACAAACGGCAGACTAAGGAAGGCGTCTTGATAGAACGGCGCGTCACAGTTGACAGTGCCATGCAAATTCCCGATTGAGACGTTACCCTTGCGATCGGCGCCCATGGCGAAGCCAGTGTCATTGGTCCAGTTGAAGCCATCGGTTACCCCGTTCACCAGTACCGGAGTGGCCGTGAGAACTCCCACCCGGTTGCTGCTGCTGTACAGAAGTTCTCCACCTCCAAAGATAGTGGCGCGTTCCAGACCATTACCGTATTCGGCAACACTGCCGTGGGCGCCGCCACTGCTCGTTCCATCCGGGACCATTGACGGAGGATCAAATCTTTTACCAGGGAGACGAGGCTTTTCCGGTCTGCTGGAGTTTGCGGAGAACTCGCAGGTGATTTTTACCGCCATCGGCAAGTCAATGGAGCAACACTCGAGGTGGTCCGATCCTCAGGGTAAAATGTACGAGAAGATTCCCCCAAAGGTCGGCATGAAGTGATTGGGATGAACGGTGATATAGCGCTGCGTCAAGGGAAGCCGGTGGTCCATACACAAATGGTGGTGGGGAGTCCGGACGGAACAACGCTCGCCGGCCACGTTCTTGCTGCGTATGTATCCCCTACGCCGGAAGTGATGGTGACGGTCGATTCAATAACGATGCCAAGGCGGTTTGATCCGGCAACTGATCTGACGTGGATTGATCCAGTTTCGAAGTAGCTGCAGGCTTAAGGCACGCGTTCGGGTGCACCGGCGCAAGAGGAGTTGGGTCATGACTATCAATGACACGAATCGGAATCAATCAACCTTCGGCCGCACCGATCGATCGCCTTTTCCGGACAGCGCCAATCAGGATTCTGGTTTCAGCAGGCGAGAGTTTGTCGGCATGGCTGCCGCATCCCTGCTGATGGCCGGGAGGGTGAGCGGGTCCGCGGAAAGCAATCGCAAGAACGGAATTCCGTATCGACCGCTAGGCCACACCGGCGAACAGGTTTCAGTGATCGGGCTCGGTGGGTATCACCTGGCTCGACAGAGCGATCCGGAAGAGAGCCTACGGATTATTCGGGCGGGAGTCGACGAAGGAATCAATTTCCTCGACAACTGCTGGGACTACAACGGAGGAGAGAGCGAAATTCGAATGGGCAAAGCCCTGCGCGACGGTTATCGCGGGAAGGTGTTTTTGATGACCAAGATCGATGGTCGCACCAAAACTGCCGCGACCGCCCAACTCAATGAGTCGCTGAGGAGATTGCAGACTGATCGAATTGACTTACTCCAGTTCCATGAAGTGATTCGTGATTCTGACCCAGAGCGCGTTTTTGCCGAAGGCGGTGGCATGGAGGCCCTATTGGAAGCCAAGAAGGCGGGCAAGCTTCGTTTTATCGGCTTCACAGGCCACAAGAGTCCGGACATTCATCTGAAGATGCTAGCCACAGCGTCAAAGCACGGCTTCAAGTTTGATTCGGTTCAACTGCCTCTCAACGTGATGGACGCTCACTTCAACAGTTTCGAAAAGCGAGTCCTCCCGGTGTTGACCGAGAACGGCATTGGAGTTCTCGGCATGAAGCCCATGGGCGACCACCTCATCCTTGAGAGCAAGACCGCAACACCGATCGAGTGTCTCCATTACTCGATGAATCTCCCAACTAGCGTCGTCATCACCGGCTGCGACTCGATGGAGATCCTGCATCAGGCTCTCCATGCAGCCCGAAGCTTCCAGCCGATGGACCCTCCCCAAGTCGCGGCTCTTCTGGCGAAGACTTCAAAGGCTGCGGAAGCAGGCCAGTTCGAACTTTACAAGACCAGCCACCAGTTTGATGGCACGTACGCCAATCCGCAATGGCTGGGCTGAGAGATGGATGTTTTAAGAGTCTCAACCCAATGCCAAGGCGTTTCCTCCCAGGCCCGTCAACGGATTGCCGGTCGTAAGAAATGCAGGTCTGCCGGTTAAGCGCACAAGAGTTGAGTGACTGGGAATATGAAGAAGCCACTCAATACCAGGAACCAGATGGCGGCAGGTGGAGTCCGCCAACTTGCAAAAGCGGCGGACGCTGACCATAGCGCCGACGATACATGTTGCCCCCATAAGCCGGCGACGAACATAGCCTGCTCCTCGCGTTGAGCTTCTTGCACTCGCATGTTCAAACCTCCAAGGAAGGTGTTGGTAAAACTGGCTCGGTAGTGTACCGTGCTGGCATCGGACCGCACTTGTTGTGCATCACCATGAAACACCTAAGCAAACGATTACAACTGTACCGCCTAATACTCATTAGTCACCGCGAGGTCATTCACTCGCGACAGTACGTAACTTGGCGTTAACCGCCGGAACAATACCGGCGGATGCCCCTGCGGATAGGCGGCGGAGTGAGGAAAATGCGACTTCTGATTCGCAGGCATCGAATTTCCATTGCCGTCGCCTGGCTTTTGCTTATCGGACCGCTTGTTGCAGGCGCGAAAGCGGCGGAAACCTATGACGAACCTTACCGTCCCCTGTTTCATTTCACGCCCGCCAAGAACTGGACCAACGATCCGAACGGGCCCATTTTCTATAAAGGCGAATACCACCTCTTCTACCAATACAACCCCTTCGGCAACGAATGGGGGCACATGAGTTGGGGGCATGCCGTTAGCCGCGACTTGGTCCACTGGCAACATCTCGCGGTCGCAATTGCCGAGGACCAGGGCATCATGATCTTCTCCGGCAGCACGGTTGTCGATTGGCACAACAGCAGCGGCCTCTGTACCGGATCGGCTGAAGACCCGTCGTGTCTGGTGGCAATTTACACGGGATACACCGGACCGCAGCAATTTCAGAATCTCGCCTACAGCAACGACAACGGCCGCACATGGACCAAGTATTCGGGCAATCCAATCATCGATCTCCATCTAAAGGATTTCCGCGACCCCAAGGTGTTCTGGCACGAAGTAACGCAAAAGTGGATTATGCTCACGGCACTCTCACCCGAACACAAGCTGCGCTTTTGGGGATCCACCGATCTTAAGCACTGGACAGCACTCAGCGACTTCGGCCCGGCGGGTGCCGTCGGCGGGGTTTGGGAGTGCCCCGACTTGTTCGAATTACCAATAGAAGGCGAGGCAGGACAGGCGCGGTGGGTGCTCAACGTCAACTTGAATCCGGGTGGTTTCGCCGGCGGTTCGGGCGATCAATATTTTATCGGGCAGTTCGATGGAACGACTTTTACAAATGAGAATTCGAAGGATGTAACCCTCTGGAGCGACTACGGAAAGGACTTTTACGCTTCCACTTCGTTTGCGGACATCCCGAAATCCGATGGCCGCCGGATCTGGCTGGGATGGCTGGTCAACTGGGAATACGCAGGCAAGGTGCCGACGTCGCCGTGGCGCGGCCTGCAATCGATCCCGCGGGAGGTGAAGTTGAGGCGGACGGCGGATGGAATCCGTTTAGTACAGGAACCGATATCGGAACTCCACCGGTTGCGGGCGCGTCATACCAGCCTTGCGAGACAGAGTGTCACCGCCACAAACCGCTCGTTGCAGTCGAAAGGTGTTCACGGCGATGCGCTCGAGATCGAGGTCGAAATCGATCCTGTTGGTGCTTCCGAGGTCGGATTAAGAGTGCGCAAAGGGCCGGCAGAGGAGACTTTGATCGGCGTCGACATGGAAGACGGCGCAAAAGAAAAGCACCTGTTTGTCGATCGCACGCGCTCCGGCAGCGTCCGTTTTGACGACCGGTTTCCCGGCCGCCACTCCGGCCCGTTTCAAATAGCGGAGGGCAAACATATCTAGCTTCACATTTTCGTAGACCGTTCATCGGTGGAAGTCTTCGGCAACAATGATGAGACGGTCCTCTCGGACGCTATTTTCCCCGCGGGCAGCAGTCAGGGCATCGAATTCTATTCCCGGGGTGGGCAAGCACGCATTGTGAAACTGGAGGTATGGAATTTGCGGTCCGCATGGACAATGGAGGATCAAGCCGGGCGCAAATTCGATACTCGGCCGGCAAAATGACCGTCAATTCCAATCTGGTGAAACCCACTGTCGTCAGCGCGCTTGGTCGAGTGCTCTTCGGTTTCGACACGGCAGCAGAACCCTGACCTACGGCCGGATGGTTAGCTCGTCCATGCTCGGGCCAATGATGGGAGCACAAACATACAATGCCCAGCGTACGGTCGCGCGCATTAGGCACGCGCCTCGATTGTGCCCGGAACCGCAAGGGCCATTCTAGTAAACGATGTTGGTCCACGCGGTGACGGTGACGGCGTCGGCATTGTCATCGACAGTGGCGACACGAACGGCTTCGGAGCCGAGCGATCGGAAGGCGACGCCGAAAGCCCACCGTTGTTTGGGTCGACGGAGAACTGGTCGACAAACTGGCCGGCGATGGTAAAGTCGACAATTTCGCTGGGCTGATTGGGATCGACATTGCTGCCGTCACTGTCGGCGACGAGCAGGTCGTCATTGGGCGCCGCGGCAAGTTGCGTGGGGCCATGCAAATGAACCAAGTCGGAGTACACGACGCGCCCGGATCCGAGGCTGGTTTTTGCAGCGACCGCGCCGCTCAGAGCGTAGATTGCGTTGTCACTCGAGGAAGCCACGTAGAGGATATCGTGGCCAGCATCGAAGCTTAGCCCCGACGGTCCGAGTACAAGCGCGGCCGGGTCTGTCCTGTGGTTAAAGCCCGACCCAACTACCACAGCCTTATTGATCACGACTCCTCCGCTGACGGGAAACGAAACATCAAAGCGAGTGATCGTGCCGCTGAGCACGTTAGAGACGAACACGTGTGCCGACCCTCCATTGTCTGCCACTGCCATGCCCCACGGGCCGTTGATCAAAGTGGAGTTGGCCACGCTTCCCAGCAGGTTGCCGTTGCCATCGATGACGAGAAGCGATCTCGCCTGCACTGTATCCGGACTGCCATCCAGGGTGGGGGTGCTGCCCACAAAAACGAAACCTCGCTGCACCACGTTCAATGCGGCCGTCAGTCCGGTGGCGCTGTAGTTCGACGACTGATAGAACAGAGACTGCTGCCCGCCTGAGTTCACGCGGACAATGGTCGTTCCGGTGCCTTGCAGGTTGTTTGCATTATTGAAGTTCGAGACCAAGGTATCGTCCGGTTGGAGCGTAAGCCCCCGGCCACGTGATCGGGAACAATTGCCACGCCGTAGGGATTGACGTCTCCGTTCGAAGGCACGGTGGAAACGGTTGGCTGGGGGAGGGGAAGTACGTACTGAGCCCACACGGTTGACACCGCGCAAACGAGAGCCGGAGCGGCAATCGCCAGCCTGTTAGCATGCCCAAGTACGAAGCGTGCCTCGATAGGCGCCGAACCGCCAATCGTCGATGAACCAACGTCTGCTAACAGAAGTCCGCGCCCAATCCGCGTGACGCAAAAAGCTGGATTGGGGGTCTCGCCTACGTCAATCGGCACTGCGGAGCCGGCTACCTTCCCGTCGCAACGGGCTTTGATGGCACCAGCCTCATGTATTCATCCAAAGTGACGAAACGATATCCCCTGGCTTTTAGGCTGCTGATCAACTGCGGCATGATTGCTGCCGTTGTCGTCAACTCATGGAACACCATAATGTGAGTGTAGATTCCCTTCGTTTCACGCTCTTGCACCAGTTTCAGGACCGCGCTCGTCAGAGAGGGCGTGGGACAGTGGCTGGAGTCCTGCCTCGTGCACAGGTAGTCGAGGGTATTGATGTCGCGCAGTGCAACGGCGTTTGCCGCCGAGATGGACAGGACGCGATAGCCGTGCCGTTCGAGGTCCTGGCGCGCATTGTCCGATATGCTCCAGTCTGGGGGTCGGACGTATCTTGGCTGTATGCCGGTGACAGCCTTGATCAGTTGTGCAGCGCGCTCCACGTCGCTGACCACCCACTGCTCCCCCTTGCTCCTCTCTGCCCGGCGCAATTCGATGTGGGTGAACGTGTGGTCCTCCAATTCGTGACCGCGCTTTACCATTTGCTCTGCGGCGGCGATGCATGTGACGCCGATATTCTCTTCGTGTCGCCGTTCCCCCCAGGTCCCGGGGGTCAACCGCCACCCTACGACAAAGAACGTGCCCTTCACGCCCTGGTCGTCGAGTGTGTCCAGTAGCCCTGGAGCCGGATGGTCCCCTTGGGTGCCGAACAGAACATACGGCCGAGGGCCATCGTCGAAAGTAAGGGCAATCAGCTTGTCGGCAGCCAAAGCGGGTAAGGCGAGCAACAACAGGAGCGGGAAAAAAGCCGCACATCTTACCAACATCTAATCACCTACCATGAGTTGCAATTGCTGTCTTGATTATCGGAGAACCTCCTCTCGGATGAGTAGTTACGTTCGTTTGTGAAGGTCTGGGACGCATTGCCACAGCATTTGCCTGGTCACCCAGCGGCGGGTTCTGAGTGCCCAATGGTTATGGCAGCCGACAATGGACAGATTTCACCGGACGCATGGAAAAGGCACCGTTTGCGCACAGTCGGACAATAACCGTCGGTCTGGAGCGGAGAGGGCCACAGGGCGTCGCCGTGCACGCCCTATGGCAGTTGCGAGACACTCTTACCTTTTTCAGATTCTTTAATTTTTAATTTTATTTCCTTCTCCGGTATGGGCGCTATTCGTTGCCGGAATGGTGGCGCCGGCAAGGGCAGTTTCGCTCGCGGAATCCACAAACATCCGGTTCTTGTTAGAACAATCCAAACACCGCAATTCCGCTGTTCGTGCTGACATACACCTTCCCGTTCACCGCCATCAATTGGGCGAAATGCGGTATCGGGGGTAATGTGTCCCGCCCATTGGTCTGCGACGTCGCATACAAAATGGCCAGGGTTGTGGCATTGTAAGCCGCCAAATCTCCGCCATTGAGCTGCCACAAGATACCGTTCCCCGTACCGGCAGAAGTAATGACGGGAGAATGTCCGCCCACCTGCCTGGACGTTTGCACGACCGGCGTGCTCGACAACAAGCCATTACTGAGTGCCCATCCCAGGATCGGATATCCAGTGCCCGTGGTGTAGACCATACCGTTCCAGTACACAAGACATCCCGTTTCCTCTGCCACTTGCGGAAGTTCCTGCACGATCTGGGTGTCTATCCCCGTACAACTGGCACAGTATTGACCCATATTGTCGCGATCGAGCACGTATAGCGTACCCTCCTTTCCCGTTGCCAGAGCAAGGTGAGGATGCGCGCCCGGTTGATCGGGAAGCAACAGGACGGCGTCGTTGAGGTCAAGGTCGTTCGCACTGAGAAATTCCTGATTCCAGGGTGTGAACCAGTCCGCCAACTGCAGGTTGCTTCCGGACTGGATGAGACGGAATACACTGCTACCGAAGTTGGTGCCGGGAGCAAAAATGCCTTCGGCGGCTTCACCGTAGATATTGGAGGCGCTGTCGGCCGACAGGCCTCCGCCTTTCATCCAGATCGCGGCCAGCGGCTTGCCGGGCTCGGTTGTGAAGGCACCTTGCTGAGCAAGGGTCGTGCTGTTGTAGGAGACGACCCACCCTTTGTCGCCAAAGTCGTTGCAGCCATTCGATCCGAATGCCAGGTAGACGAAGCCATTGGTCAGCAGCAAGGCAGGGCGGTTCGTTTCGGCCATGGCGCTGAAGGTGTCGGTTTGGCCGGAGAGTGTGAAAGTCGCCTGGATCTGCACCGGTCCGCCAAACTTCTCGCTGCCCGTCGCGACGTCGAGAGCATGCAGGCGGAAGATCGAGTTTCCGTTTTCGTAGGTCTTGGCCACAACGTAGATGGTTCCGGTGGAGGGGTCGATGACGGGAGTCGCTGCGATTCCGACTTCGGTCCAGGCAGTCGTAGCGGAGCAGCCTTGCACAGTCATGGGAACCGACGTCGCCCCCGGAGGCAGAAGACTGACTTGCCAGAGCGGGCTCGCGTTCGCACCCGTGTTACTGTCCGCGTCGAAGGCGTAAACGGAGTCTTGCATGGTCGCGGCGTAAACCACGTTGTGCGTCCCTTTTCCCGAGATCGTGACGTTGGGGAGGTAAAGGGCCTGTCCGATCAACGCACCATCGGCGGAAAGATTGAACAACTGGCCGAACGTGCTGGGATTCACATTGACGAGGTTGAGAATGGTCTCATTGGCGTTCACGCCAGTACGCGCGTTGTCGTAATGCCAAGTGGTAACTGAGAGGGGCTGAACCTGCAGATTGAGATTGGCCGAAGAGGTCAAACTTCCGCTGATCCCGGTGAGTATGAGCGCCGTGTTCTGCAGTTGTGCATCGAAGGCGGCATTGACCGTGATCGTCTGCGAGACGGGGGATGAGGCAACCGAAAACTGAATTGGATTGGGAGCAACCGTCACACCCGCTGGCAGATTCGAGATGGTCACGTTCACGCCACCGGTGAAACCATTGCCGGCGGAGACGGTCACACTGCCTGTGGCGCTCGCTCCCGGAACCACCTCGAGGGTCACGGGACTGGCGGCGATCGAGAATCCGGACTGCGGGGACGACTGGCCACCTCCGCCGCAGGAACAGAGAAGGGCCGCGGCCAGAGATAGGGCGAGACTGCGGGAGCGGGAGTTCATGGCTCGCTTGTGCGGTCTTCGCGGCCGAAGCGGTATGCGCGATGCGGCCACGACCACAAAGACCTGTCTAGTTCCGGCATTTTATCGTTGCACGGCCCCTCCTTCCTAGTGCCGTTTGGTGTTCGGCCGCCAAAACCCCGAGCACGCTCGGTGTCCTCACATCGCGGTACTCCGGAAGCCATGCTGACCAATCAATACCGCTGGCACGCGTGGGGTTGATGGTGGTGGCCGACTGTGTCGTATCCGACCTGACAGTAGCCCAGGTTGTCCCGCTTGGTGACTGCCCGGACCACGCCATGCGAAAAGGCCTGCTCTCTGTTCGGAGTGTTTCTTGAAGTTCCCGACTTAGGTCCTGATCTCAAGCCCTGCAATTTCGCGGCCCGCCGTCGCGCGCGGCGCATGGGACTGACCTTCTCGATGACAAACCAGCCACCCGGGGAGAGGAAGAACAGCGCAAGAGAGAACACACTGTGGTTCGGCAGATCAGCGGTCTTTCTCCGGTTCTGCCTTCGCATCCTGTGTTCGATGGGGAATCTGAGGCGGGCTTGCCGACAATCCTGCGGCGGCGAGAACCGCCTGTCCGAGTTCTTCCATCGTCACTGTCGGAAGACCTTCTTTGATGTCGCCAGCGCGCGAGGCGGAAGTCTCGGCCTCGAGGACTTGGTGTTCAAGAAAGCGATATCCGCGACCGACGACTGTCTGCACGAAGCGAGGCCTCTCCGGGTGATCCCGCAGCCCCAGGCGAATTTTTCGGATGGCGGTGTTGATTCCCTGCTCGACATCGACAAAGACACCATCTCCCCACAATGATTTCTCGATTTCGCGGCGTGTGACCAGTTCGCCTTTTCTCGCGATCAGGAGCATGAGCAGCCGCAAGGGGAGACTTTCCATCCTGACCACCAAGCCACGTCGCTGCAACTCAAAGCCAGCGAAGTCGAGTTCGAATTCTGCGAATCTCACAAATCGTAAAGGCATCGCTTCTTCCCCTGATGCGACTGCGGCAGGCGAAATCGTTGCCGTCAGGTCTTTCGGGAAGGTAAGTGCGAACCGAGATTCTGGGGAAGGGGGGAAGGTGGACATACTGTGACTCGATTCGGCAGCGCTGTCAAGGTGGAAAAGGAACAGGTGGAAAAGGAACAGGTGAAAAAGGAAAAGGCGCCGCCGAAATTCGGCACGTTCATAAACTTCGCCGTGCCAGTCATTTGGCAGTCTAGGAAGCTTGAGACCAATCTATTCCGTCTCTATGGACCTTTCTGCAAATGCAGCGCAAGATCACGATCGTTGTTCGGGAAGAGCATCTTTCCCCAGAGTTCAAAATCTGAGACGGAGACCATTATGAACAAGCATGCAGCTACACTCCTCATCCTGATGCTGGCGGCACTGCCGGGACTGGTTAGCGCACAGACCGGGAGCGTGATTCGGACCAACGTTCCCTTCGAGTTCGTTGCCAATGGCAAGACGATGCCGATGGGCCCGTGCACAATTAGCGTTCAGGGCGACGGAGCGGCCACGCTCTGGATCAGCAGCGGAAACACGCACCTTATCGCCGTTGCAACGCGATCTGAGTCGCGGGACCCGAGCGAGCGGACTACCCTGCTATTTCACCGCTACGGAGACCGGTACTTCTTGGCCGGCATCAGTACACAAGGAGAAAACAGAGGTTTCGAGCTGCCCGCGGGCAAGGTAGAAATCGAACTGCAGGCACAGAAGGCCGGCGAAAAAGACATCACACTTGTCGCATCCGTCAAGTAGGCTCGCGGATTGCCCGTGGCTGGAGCGGGATCGGACTTCCGGTCCCCTCCTTCTTTCAATCGTGCCGACGAACTCCAGCGGCTTGCCCGCAGCTTATGCTGCGGGCGGCGGCGCTTTCAGACGTAAATTTGCGACCGACCGCTGCCCCGCGGGACGCTTGCTGCGGCAGAAAGCCTTGCGGCCGGCATCAACCACCGTCTTGATGTACGTCGACGAACCGAGCACGATATTCCAGTGGGGGACGAGCAATGTCCCCCGTGTTGCGCCCTCCCGAAATGCAAGTCGATCCTGCGCAGAGCGCCTCGGCTGCTACACATAGGTGGCGTTAATCGACACATATGATACGTTCTTCTTTTCGTCGTACCATTTCCGTCGGGAGGATATGGCGATGCCCGTCAACCTGATCTCTTGGGTTTGCCGTAATGCTCTGGCATGCTCGCTGCTGCTGACAAGTGTTCATGCCTCCGCCCAGTTCGTCGGCCACGACCCTGCGGCGGTGGACAAGCGTGTCAATGAGCTCGTCGGCAAAATGACTCTCGAGGAGAAGATCGATCTCATCAGCGGCGACACGCCCTTCCGCACGCATCCTGTGCCGCGCCTCAAGATTCCGTTTTTCCAGATGGCGGACGGTCCGGTGGGGGCCCACATTCCGGCGCCGACCATCGCCTACGCGGCAGGTATCGGGTTGGCGGCCTCGTGGGACAAGGCACTCGCAGTTCGCGTCGGGGAACAACTGGGGCGCGATTGCCGTTCCCGGGGGGCCGTTTTCCTGCTTGGCCCAGGTGTCAACATCTATCGCGCACCGATGAACGGTCGGAACTTTGAATACTTTGGCGAGGATCCATTTCTTGCCAGCCAGATCGCTGTGGGCTATATCCGGGGCGTGCAGGAGGAGGGCGTCTCCGCCACGGTCAAGCATTATCTCGGCAATAATTCCGAGTACTTGCGACACGATGCCGACTCCGTCATCGACGAGCGAGCCCTGCGTGAAATCTACATGCCAGTCTTTGAAGCTGCCGTCAAAGTGGGTAAGGTCGGAGCCATCATGGATTCCTACAATCTCACCAACGGCGAACACATGACGCAGAATCGCCGCCTCAACGTCGACGTGGCCAAAGAGCAGTGGCACTTTCCAGGCATCATCATGTCGGACTGGGTCGCAACCTACGACACTACCGCCGCCGTGAAGGGCGGCCTCGATCTGGAAATGCCCTTCGGCGTCTACTACAACCAGCAAACGCTGCTTCCACTGCTCAAGGCCGGAACGATCACGCAGGCGGACCTCGACGACAAAATCCGCCGCCTTCTCCGCGTGGCCGTCGACTTCGGTTGGCTCGATCACCCGGCGCTCGACACCAGCATCCCGCGCTACAACCTGCAGGGTCGGGCCGCCTCACTGCAGGCTGCGCTCGAGGGCGCGGTGCTGTTGCAAAATGACAACCGCACCTTGCCGCTCGACAGAGCCGCGCTCAAGACGATCGCGGTGATCGGACCGACCGCGACCCAGACCATCACCACGGGTGGAGGCAGCGGCGAGGTCGTGAGCTTCGCCAACGCGAGCCTGCTGGTTGGCATCAGCAACTACCTGGGTGAGGGAGCCAAAGTCCTCTACGCACGGGGCATTCGCAGTATCAACCAGATGGCGCGGCTGACGCAGTTCACGACCGATGCCCAAAGCGCAACCGCCGGGGTAACGCACACTACGTTTGCCCAGGCCGATCTGCAAGGGGGAGAAACGGGCACCACCGTGGAGAGGCTAATGCTGCTCTCTGGCTCGACGCGCCGCGAACCGGAAGAGCAGGAACTGAATGCTCTCACCTCCCATAAGAACTCCAATCCTTACCTGCGAACGACGACCAGTGGCCGGTGGACCGGCTACTATACGGCGGATGTCGCCGGCAAATTCGCGGTGTTCGCCCAGACCGATGGGAGGTACCGCCTTCTGATCGACGATGGGGTTGTCTTCGACAGTTCCGTCATACCGCGGGCAATCTTAAGCCAGGCGACCGTCGAACTCTCCAAGGGGCCGCACAAAGTAGTCCTGGAACAACTCGCAACACAGTTTGCTTCTGTCTCGGGGATGCGGGTGGGCATCGCTCCGCTCGGCACGATTGTCGAACCCGACGCACTCGAAATGGCGTCTCAGGCCGACGCGGTCGTGCTCGCGGTCGGGTTCAACTCATCCTCCGAGTCCGAGGGGGGAGACCGAACATTTGAGCTCCCCGTCGGGCAGCAGCAACTCATCGAGCAAGTCGCCGCGCTCGGCAAAAAGACCATCGTCGTCATCACGTCGGGCGGCAGCGTCGATGTCTCGTCTTGGAAAGACAAGGTTCAGGGGATCCTCGCCACCTGGTACGCGGGCGAAGAAGGCGGCAACGCTGCGGCGCGGCTGCTCTTTGGGGAGAACAATCCTGGCGGACATCTGCCCATCAGCTGGGAGAAAAAGGTGACCGACAATCCCAGCTATGACAGCTACTATCCCGACAAGGGTACCGATAAAGTCGTTTATCGTGAAGGCATCTTCGTGGGCTATCGCGGTTATGAACACGCGCATATCGAGCCTCTGTTCCCTTTCGGCTTCGGGCTTTCTTACACGACATTTTCGTTCACCAACCTCGCGAGTACTCCGACAGCCAACGGCCATTTCTCCGTCCGCTTCGACGTTGCCAATACGGGGCAGCGTGCCGGAGCTACTGTCGCTCAGCTTTACGTGGGCGAAGCGATGCCCACCGTGCCACGCCCGGTGAAGGAATTGAAACAGTTCGAGCGGGTCATGCTCCAACCCGGGGAGACAAAACACGTCACAGTCGAACTTGATTCACGCAGCTTCAGTTTTTATGACGTCGCAGCGGCCGCCTGGCGAGCGAATGCAGGCACCTTTAGCTTGATGCTGGGCGACTCATCGGCCAACATTCAGCAGACAATCACGGTTCAAGTGCCGAAGCCGATCCTGACGTCGGTGAGCGACTAGATCAAACCATGGGAGATGGTTCCTGCCTGAGTCGCGGCGAAACCCGGACACAATCAACATCAGGGCCCGATGGATCCGGGGGCCTCGGGGACTCACCATCAACACGGACGCCGAAACCGGGATTAACTCTGCCGGTCGACATGCCGTATCAATCTCCGTCTCATCCAAGATCACTGCGGCTTGGGAACGGAAACCTTCTGATGGAAAATTGTCGGAGCTGTTCCTGGCTCTGTTTTCGCCATCGAAACTCTACGAAACAGCTCGGGCGATTTCATGCGCTCGCAGTGTCGCTCAAAACTCGAGCGCGGCCCCTCCCAGCGAAGATCCTCGACATCCTCGAAAACCGGTACATCGCGTCGTAAGGTGGCAAGAGTGCGGAACAACAAAGCGTCATTCCATCCGGTGCACAGCGACGCTGACAGCCGTCGAGCCTGCTTGATCGACGGATGCCACGTTCGCCAATCCTTCGGAATGTCCTCCAGGTGGACATATTGAGACAGCGTGAGGGCCGCCGCCTTTGCTCCCCATCCCGCCAAACCCGGGAAGCCGTCCGCACTGTCGCCGACCACTGCCAGGTAGTCCGGAATCGAATGCGGCTTCACTCCGAATTTCGCCACCACGCCAGCCTCATCGCGCAGGATGTCACGTCTGCGGTCCAGTTGAACGACTCTTCCGTCCACCACACACTGACTGAGGTCTTTGTCCGGTGTGCAAATGAACACCTGCTTCACCCGGTTATCCTGGGCCGCTTTGCTGGCGGCAGAGGCGAGAGCGTCATCCGCCTCATAGTCGACCATCGGCCACACGATCACACCCATTGCCTCCAGCGCCTCTTCCAGAACCGGGAACTGCGCCAGCAACTCCGCGGCGACGCCGTCGCTGGTCTTGTATCCCGGATACAGATTGTTCCGAAACGATTCCACTACATGATCGGTGGCAACCCCAAGGTGGGTCGCACCGCGCTCGATCATGGAAACAACCGAAGACAGGACACCCCGCACCGCGCCGATCTCTTGACCGTTCACGTCGGCCGCAGCCGGTACGGCGAAAAAGTGCCGGAATAGTTCGTAAGTGCCGTCAATCAAATGCACATCCATATCGCTCCAATCGTGTGTGCCAGCGATGTTATACGATCCAAAGAACGGTTTAGCAGACTTCGCGCGTTACGGACGACCCTGAACAGTGCCGTGCCATCAGCATGTCGCCGAGCAAGCACAGGAGCCCTTCGCAGTCGCTTCGCGTCATGCCGCCTGGAGTCCTCGGCATGACACCGTGCCGACACGGTTCGAGCCGTCGTTCAGCGCTGATTCTCCTGGCCGCTCTACTGCGCATATCACGATTATCAAGGCTGCTTGGGTCTTTACCGTCAATGCTGCCGCGAGATCAACGACCGCCGCGACGATGGCGGATCCTCCACCAAGACGGCGACCTTGATAAACGGAGGCAGACTGCATTGTGCCGCCGGTTACCGGACAAGTGCAAACCGATGCCAGCCGTACCCGGTATCTCGCGCGCCCTTGACAAACCCGTGCCAGTGGCAGCGCCGCTCGTCACGGATGAAGATTGAAGTGGATGCCTGCCCCTTCTATGATCAGCACGATCATCGTTTGTTCTCCGGCAAGGCTTGAATTCGCAGACCCCGGCGACGGTGTTCCGGCAACCTGCGCGGCGTTTCCGGGGCCTGAGCAAGCCCACGCTTATTATTATGATCTTGCGGCCAATCGTGCAGAGAATCCGGGAGCGAATGCAAGCTCGCCGTCTGCCCATCGTGCCGCTCTGCGGCAACTCCCGCTTCAGGTTACAGTCAAGAAAGAGATCCGAAAAAAGATCTCCGGTGGATTCCGCCGCGCATCAGACAACGATTGACCATGCTCAAAGTTTCGTCCAATGATCGCGTCTTCATCCTCGCAGGAGCAGGAGTGAGCGCGGAAAGTGGGATCCCCACCTTCCGTGGCGTCGGTGGCCTCTGGCGAAACCGGCGAATCGAGGAGGTCGCTTCGCCAGAGGCATGGCAGCGCAATCCCCAGTTGGTGTGGGAGTTCTATTCCATGCGCCGGCGGGTTGCGTCTTCAGCCAAAGCGAATCCTGCCCACTTTGCACTCGCCAAACTCGAAAATGCGCTGCTAGACCGATTGTTCGTTTGCACCCAGAACGTCGACGACCTCCACGAGCAAGCGGGTTCGAGAAATGTCGTTCACCTGCACGGAGAGCTGTTCAAGAGCCGTTGCGATACTTGCCGATGTCCTCCATTCGGTGACTTGAATCTCTACGAACCGCCAGCCATGATACCTCGATGCACCTGTGGCGGCCAGATTCGCCCGCACATCTGCTGGTTCGGCGAAGTGCCGTTCGAGCTGGATCGAATTTACACGGCGCTGGCAGCCTGCACACTGTTCGTCGCCGTCGGGACCTCCGGCGTCGTCGAACCCGCCGCCAGCTTTGCCGCCCAAGTCAAGAGTCGTGCGCGTACCGTCTACGTGGGGCCCGAACAGCCCGCGAACTCATCCTCATTTACGAAAAGCTATTTCGGAAAAGCAGGGGAAGTCCTGCCGACGTTGTTTGACCTTTGACGTTGGCTGCGATCTGACCTATGGTCGAGCATTGTTTTCCGCCCGGCCTCGGCCACTGCCCATTGGCACCCGCGAGACCGCGCGCTGCTCGCGCGCGATCCGCGCTTGGGACAATGCGGGCTATTGCCAGCCGCCCCCCAGCGCCTGGTAGAGCTGGACCAGAGCAACCAGTTCGTTGCCTCGCGCCTGCGCCAGTCCTAACTCTGCCGCGAAGGAATTCGTTTCGTTCGTCAGCACTTCCAGGTAATCGGTAGTCCCCGCCTTGAAGCGCACCTGCGACAGACGCGCTGCATCCTGAGCCGACTGCAAAAGGAGTTCCTGTTGAAGTCTGAACTCTCGAAACTTGCGATAGGCAACCAGCGCATTTGAGACATCCCGAAAGGCACCCTGGACTGTCTGGCCGTAGGTCAGCACCATTTGTTCACGCTGTGCCTGGCTGAGCCGAACGTTGGACTTGAGCCGCCCTCCCTCGAATATGGGCTGAGTCAAGGACGCGGCCATGTTCCATATGCCGGCCGGACCAGTGAACAGGCTGGCCAGTTGTGGACTCTCGTAGCCGGCAGTTGCCGTCAGCGAGATCTGCGGAAAATATGCTGCCCGGGCCACTCCCACCTGCGCATTGGCGGCCACCAAGTTCCCTTCCGCTTCCCGGATGTCTGGCCGACGCTCCAGCAATGCGGACGGAAGACCGGCAGGAACCTCGGGCGCATGCGGTTGGTCGGTCAGTTTCAGACCTCGCGGAATATCGCGCGGGTTGCTCCCGAGAAGCAAGCTGATGGCGTTCTCCTGTTGCGCCACCTGTCGCTCAAGATCGGGGACCTCGGTCGCAGCCGTGTAGACCAATTGCTCGGATTGCCGCACATCCAGCAGCGAGTTGATTCCGTGTTGCTCGAGCGTTTGTGTCAGCTGCAATGAGTCGGTGCGAGAACCCAAGGTGCGTTTTGCAATCTCCAGTTCGAGATCCAATTGGCGGAGCTGGAAGTACGAGGTTGCTACGCTGGCGACCAGCGTCCTAATGACTTCCCTTTGCGCCCATTGGTTCGCCAAGACCGTGGCCCGAGCCGCCTCCGTCGCCCGCCGATATTTTCCCCAGAAGTCCAAATTCCAGGCCGCGGAAGCGGCAACCTCTCCTTGTGTTAACTCGTAGGAAGGAATCGGGCCGAGCTTCGGGCTCTGCTGGCTCGCGATGTTTCCGCCGCCGCTCAAAGCAGGAAGTTGATCCGCCCGAGTGATTCCCAATTGAGCCTGCGCTTCGAGGATTCGGGCCGCGGCAATGCGCACGTCGTAGTTATTGTTGAGGGCGGTGCGAATCAGACCCTGAAGCTCACGATCCTGGAAGACATCCCACCATGGGTCGTCACCCAAGGAGTGCGTGGCCGACTCCCCGCGAGACTCTTTGGCTTTTGTCTGGCCGGTGGCGGCCTCGGTGCCCGCGGCCACGCGGTCGGCGGTTTCTCCCCGATAGGTGATGGGAACATCGACTGCCGGACGCTTGTAATTTGGTCCGACCGCGCAACCGGTCAGCCCGGGTATCACGAGCAGAAGTGCCAGCCCAGCGAAATACGGACCCCTCAGATCCTGATTCATGTGACTAGTCCCCATGTCCCTCCTGCAGCGCGAAGCTGTTGGCCGGTACCGGCTTCCGAGTCGAGCGCAGAAAAGAAACTCGATCCAGCACTTTCTCCTGAAATTCCTCCAGATAGAGATAGATCGCCGGTGTCACAAACAGAGTGATGAACTGCGAAACCACCAAGCCCCCGATGACCACCAGGCCGAGCGGCCGACGGGAGGATCCGTCGGCGCCGTACCCGAGTGCGATCGGAAGCGCACCCAACAACGCTGCCATCGTCGTCATCATGATCGGCCGGAAGCGCTCCATGCTGGCGTCGTGAATCGCCTGGTCGTCCGTGATTCCCTGGCGAACCCGCTGCTCCGCGAAGTCCACAATCATAATTCCGTTCTTTTTCACGATGCCCATCAGCATGAACATCCCGATGTAGGCGTAGAGGGAAGCTTCTGCGCCAAACAGCCAGAGTGTGAGCATCCCGCCCAGAAGGGCCACCGGCAGGGAGGAAAGCACCGTGAGCGGATGCAGATAGCTCTCATAAAGGATGGCCAGAATCACATACATGACGAACACGGCGACCAACATCAGGATGGCCAGATCGGAAACCGTGTTGCGAAACGTCAGCGCCTCGCCTTGCAGAGCTCCCTGAACTCCAGGCGGGAGGATCTGTTTCGCAGCGCGCTCCACAAACTGCGTTGCCGGGCCAATGGCGGAGCCGGGTTTCAGGTTGAAGAACATGGTCACGCTGGTGAATTGATTGATATGGTTGACGGCCTGCGGTCCGATCACCGGATGCCAACTCGTGACCGCGTTCAGAGGAATCATCCTCTGTCCATCATCGCTTTTGATGTAGAGCCGCTCGAGATCCTCGGGCCCCGAACGTTGGACATCGGAAACTTCCAGGATCACCTGATACTGATCGGTTGCCTTCTTGATCAGGTAGCTGTAGTTCTGCGAGTAGGCGTCATGCAGAAGCGTCAGAATCCGAGTCTCGGAAACACCGTAAAGCTTCGCTTGGTCCCGCAGAATGTCCACCTGCAAATTCGGGGTATGGTCGTAAAGGTCGGAATTCACAAACAGAAATCCCGGATACTCATTCATCTTCCGCATCATTTTTCCGGCGGTTGCGTAGACTTGGTTCGGGTCGATCCCGGATAGCGCGTAGGCGAATTGACCCTGCGCATTGGCGGTCGCACCGGTACTGATTTCGAGCGCCGGATTGGGCTGGAGAAAAGCTACCGCCCCGGGGATCGCACCGCTGATGCCCCCCATTAGCTGGCCGGCAACTTGTGCAATCGGAGCACGCTGCGAAGGATCCTTCAGAAACGCAATCAGGAACGCCTGATTGGATCCCAGAAACTGGGAATTCCCGCTCATGGTAAAGGTGCTGCGTACGGCGGGATTTGCTTTCATGATCTTTTCCGCTTGCGTCTGATAGGTGTGCATTTGCTCGGGCGACGATCCCTCTTGCGCCACCAGCACTCCGCGAATGAATGAACTGTCGCCGACCGGCAAGAAGGCTTTGGGGACGACATAGAAGAGGTAGACGGTTCCGGCCAGGCAGACCATCCAGGTGACAGCCGAGATCCAACGATTCCGGAGGAAGAACCACAAGTGGCGCCCGTAAACGTCCAGCACCCGGCGTTCTACGGCACCGAAGACCCGTTCCATCCAGGTTTTCTTGGCACCCTTTCCGCGATTGCTCAATAAACGCGAGGTCATCAGCGGGGTGAGCGTCAGTGAAACAATTCCGCTGACCAGAATGGAGACAACAATAGTGATTGAGAACTCGCGGAATATGCGTCCCATCAGCCCGCTCATGAAGACCAGCGGGATAAAGACCGCGGCCAGCGAAAGGGTCATGGCCAAGATCGTAAAACTGATTTCTTGGGCCGATTCGAGAGAGGCTTCGAAGGCGTTTCGTCCCTCTTCCATCAAGCGCACCGTGTTTTCCAGAAACACGATGGCATCATCAACTAGGAAACCGATGGCGAGGGTCAACGCCATCAAGGAGAGATTATCGAGGCTGTAGCCAAGAACGTTCATCGCAATGAAGGTCAAAAGCAATGAGAGCGGCAGAGCAACGGCGGGGATGAGCGTGTCGGTCGCCCGTCCGAGGAACGCAAAGATCACCAGGACCACCAGCACAAAGGCAATGTAGAGCGTCGCCTGCACGTCTTTGATGCTGCCCACGATGGTTTCCGAGCGGTCGTAAGCGGGCACCACCAGAACCGAGCTGGGGAGTTGGGACTGAATATTGGGCAGCACTTCCCGCACCGACTTCGCCACATCGACCGCGTTTACGCCCGCTCGCCGGAATACAGCCACCACTACGGTCGCGCCGGGTTGCGGGTACCCGCGCACCCAAAACCGCATGTCGATGCGCTCGTCCTGCACGGTTTGTTTCGCAGGCGCAACGTCCTTCAGATAAACCGGCGCTCCGTTGCTTTGTCCAACGATGAGTCCGTTATATTGTTCGGCGGTGGTGAGTTGCCCCTGCGGCTGCAAGAGATAGGTGCGATGCGGTCCATCGAACTGGCCGGCGCCCGTGTAGGCGGTGCCGTTCTTGATCGCACTGGTCAGATCTTCCAGTGTGATATTGCGGATCGCCATCGCCGACGGATCGGCCTTGATGCGCACCGCCGATTGCGTGCCATACACTGCCACCTGGCTCACGCCCGGCAGAATGCTGATGCGCTCGCCGACCTGCGTATTGGCATAGTCGTAGAGCTGGCCTTCTGTCGCGGTGTCGCTGACCATGGCAATGTACATGATCGGCTGGTCGTTCGGGTTTGTTTTCGTGAACGTTGGCGGACTGGGCAGATCAACCGGGAGCTGTCCCTGCGCCCGTGTGATGGCGGCTTGAACGTCGGTGGCAGCACCGTCAAGACTCTTGGAAAGGTCAAATTGCAGCACGAAGCTGGAGTGGCCTTGCCCGTTGTTGGAGGTGACCAGCTCCAAGCCCGGAATCTGCATGAACTGCCGCTCCAGCGGGGTGGCCACATTGTTCGCCATTGTCTCCGGGGTTGCGCCGGGGTAGTTTACCTGCACCTGGATAACCGGGTAGTCGATGGCCGGGAGGTCGCTTACGGGCAGCCGAAAGTAGGCCAGAACTCCAAACAGAATCACCGAGACGCTCAGCGCGACGGTCATCACTGGCCGACGAATGAAGACTTCAGAAAGATTCATGACTGCCCCCCTGAAGTCGGGTCGGCTTTGCTATTGGCGCCGGTCGCTGGCTCGGCCGCGGCGCCGCCGTCAACTCGTACCTTGCCACCCGGTCGAACCAGCATTTGTCCGGCAAGCACGATACGATCGTTTGCAGCAAGACCCTCAGTTACCACAATCTGATCGCCCTGGCGTTGTCCGAGCTTCACGGGACGGAGCTCGGCCGTGTCGTCCGATTTCACCAGGTAAACAAAAGGACCCTGCTGACTGATCTGTGCCGCCTGGTTCGGGATCAGCACCGCCCCTTTTTCCGTACTCAAAACGAGCTTCACATCGACGAACTGGCCCGGCCAGAAGTGGTGGTCGGAGTTGCTCATGGTGGCGCGCAAGTTCACTGTGCCGCTGCCGTTCTGCACGGCGTTGTCGAGGAATTCGACGCGGCCGTCTCTCGCTTCCGTATCGGGGTCCGCGGGAATGCGAACCACCGCCTTCAGCGTGCCGGCGGACATTTGCTTCTGAACTCGCGGCAGATCACTCTCGGTAATCGTGAAATTTGCATAGATCGGATCGAGGCGCTGGACCGAGAGAAGGGACGTGGCGTTCGGCTGTACGACGTTCCCCACGTCCACCAAACGCGCCCCGGCTCTCCCGCTGATGGGCGAGCGGATGTAGCAATACTCCAGGTTCAGCTTCGCGGTTTCCAGGGCTGCCTCGGCCGCCTCCACCTGCGCCTGATCCACATCCACCGCATTTTTTTTCGTATCGAAGTCCTGCTGCGAAATCGCCTTCGCCCCGATGACCTCCTGGTCGCGGGTGAACTGAATCCGGGCGAGGTCGAGAGCCGCCTTGGTCTGCGCGAGGGATGCCTGGGCTGCGTCTACCTGTGCCTGATAAGGACGAGGATCGATCACGAACAGAAGCTGTCCGCGGTTGAGGTTCTCGCCATCTTGAAAATGTCGCTCGACGATACGTCCGCCAACTTGCGGGGTTACGGTGACCGATTCGAAGGCCGCATTTCGGCCGATTTCGTCCAGATACCGAGGCACGTCCTGCGCCGAAGCCCTGACCACACTGACCAGGGGCACCGGCATGGCGGGCGCCGCCTGAACCTTGCTCTTGCCGCAACCCACGGACGTCAACAGCACGAGCACCGTGGCGGCAAGCCAGAAATGCAGATTGCGAGAGTTGAGCTTAGTCGTCACGATCGTCCTCATGGTCATCGTTCTCCCCAAGATAAGGTTGTGGCTAGGCTGAAAGGGCCAGATGCGAAACGATCTCTGGCTTCGAGCTTGGCCCGGAATCATCGGGCAACAATTGCCGGAGCGAATCGACACTTACCAAGTCGCAGCGCAGTATCGCCGCTTTCCCGATTTGCGTGAGCGCGCGGTTGCGCGCGGCGACGATGTCAGAGCCGGCACATCCGAGCAAAAGCGAGCATTCCCGGTCGGAATAACCCTCCAGAACGGACATGACCAAGGCGAAGCGCTCGAATGAGGGGAGCCCCATCACGGCAGCAATCTCCGCTGGCACGACCGTCGAGAGCAGGACGTTGCCGGCCGGGGTGATACCATCCCTCCCTTTGTCTCTATGTGGCCGGGCGAGGCGGATGGCATTGGCGACAATCATCCGGCGAGCCCACGAGTGGGCCCACTCCCTGAAAACCGGATTGCCTCGGTGAGAGTCCTTCAACCCATGCACAAAACACTTCTCGGCCGTTGCCTGATCGCCGGTCAACAACAACGACAGCAGGTACAAATGGGTCATGTCGTCCCGGAAGATGCGACAGAAGTCCGTGGTCGTCGCGTATGGGGTGAGTTGGTTCTTTGCCATTTGATTTGCGCCGAGCATCTTCTGGTTTGCCTCCAATTGATTGATAGTCGTCCGAGTTCGGTGGAAAACGACAGTCGCCCTCACTTTGCTGAATTTTTCTTAGCCGGCTGGTTTCTGGTGACGCGAACCCGCCTTTAGGGCCTGCACGGGCATTTACGCGCCAGTTGCTTCAACACATGCTTGGTAAGCACATCGCCACAGGCAAATTTCGCGCCCTCCCGCATCAGTTTGAAAAGGGTGTTCTCTCCTTCCCGGCTGATGAGGGTCACATTCGTCAGGTCCACAAGCAACTTCCGGCCGCAAAGTTGCTCCCCAGAGCTCCGCCAAGCACTCTCGACTTCTGCAGTCCAGGGACGAATCAGCTTGCCCTCGAGAACCAACTTTCGCTGGTCCTGCGTTTCAACGATGGAAATCCTGAACATTCACTCTGCGTCTCACTCTCTCGATAGGGCAAGGCACGTGCCAAAGTCCTGGAGCTCGCGCACCCGCATAAACTGCTGATTCGAGCGAATTAGAGTAGTCGTTCCGAAGGGTGTGTCGAAAAGTGTCGACGAGGGTTTCGACAGCTGTCGAAACGGGCGACAGTTAATGAGCTTCGATCCGAAGTGGCAAAGCCCGACAGGATGCGGGTTTTTGCGAAGTTGCCGGAATCAGGAAACGCTGCGCGGGTCGATGCCCAGTTTCTTCATGCGCGAGATCAGCGTGGTGCGCTTGATGCCCATCCGGGCCGCGGCACCGAGCGGACCGGCGACCCGGCCCTTGCTGTCTTTGAGGATGCGAAGAATTTCACTGCGATCATCGGTTTCCCGCGTGACCACCACCGCGGTCGCTCGGCCATTGCTCCCGAGTTCGCCAATCGGCACCTGCAGGGCCGACCCATGTGTCAAAATCACGGAACGTTCGATGAAGTTCTCCAACTCGCGAATATTTCCGGGCCAGTGCCATGCCGCAAGCTTCTTCATGGAGGCCGCGGGAATGGATTCGATCTGTTTCTCCATGCGGCGGCCGTATTTTTGGGCGAAATAGCGCACCAACAAGGGAATGTCTTCAGGACGTTCCCGCAAGGGCGGGATGCGAATGGGAAAAACGTTCAACCGATAATATAAGTCGCTGCGGAACTCACGACTCTCAATCATTCGATCGAGATCGCGGTTGGTCGCCGCCACTAATCGGATGTCCACTTTTTTTGTGCGCGTGCTGCCGAGTCGTTCGAACTCTTTTTCTTGCAGAGCGCGCAAAAGTTTCGGCTGTATTTCAATGGGAATATCCCCAACCTCGTCGAGAAACAAGGAACCTTGGTCGGCCAGCTCCAGCCGGCCAATTTTCTGCGAGATCGCTCCTGTGAAAGCGCCGCGCTCATGTCCAAAAAGCTCGCTCTCCAGCAGGCCGGTCGGGATGGCGGCGCAGTTCAGTTTCACGAAAGTCCGGTCTTTGCGCCGGCTGCGATCATGGATCGCCCGGGCGATCAGTTCCTTTCCTGTGCCGGTCTCGCCGAGCAGCAAAACCGTCGAATCGCTGGGGGCTACCGTCTCCACCAGATTCAGTACGTGGCGAAGTGCCGAACTTTGGCCGACGATTCCTTCAAAGTCCATCTCGCCGCGGATCTCGTCTTCCAGGTACAATTTTTCCTGCGCCAGTCTGTCCTTCAACTCGGCAATCTCACGGTAGGCGAGGGCATTCTCCACCGCAATTGCCATCTGATTGGCAACCTGGACAAGGAAGGCGACCTCGTCGCTATCGAATGCATTCTCCTCCCGTCTCGCGACTGCCAAAACTCCCAGCAGCCGGTTCTTGCTGATCAGGGGCACGTCGCAGTATGAGTTCAGACCCTCCGCGGCCGCCTTGCTGTACATTTCCGGCGGCATCTCGGCGGGATCAAGGCGGTTCACCACAATCGGTTTCCCGCTTTTGAAGGAGTCCCCGGGCATCGTCCCTTCAATCGGGACCATCGCCCCCTCGGTGAAGATCCCCCGGCTCTCCGGGTAATCGAGAGCGTGTACGAGCAGGTGTTCACCCGTGGCATTGGCCAGCATGACAGCCGCTGCATCGCAATGCATAACCTGGCGAACACTGGCGGAGGCAGCGCGCAGGAGGTCATGAAACTCGAGATTGGACACGACCTGATTGTTCAGGTCAAGAATCAGCTTGAGTTGGTCTTGCACCTGCTGCGACAGGTAGAAATTCACCACCGCGTCGATCGCCAAACCGATCTGGTCCGCTACCGCTCCAAGAAAGCGAACCTCCTCTTCGTCGTAAGCATTGGGACAAGACCTGCCCAAAACCAGCACACCCAAGCGCCGCGATCCTCTGGTCATCGGCCAGGCGCAGGTGGACGATATGCCCTGCTCGGCGAGCAAGCGGCCGTATTTCTGGAAGCGCATCTCTCGCCCCCAATCGGAGGTCAGCAAGGGCTGTCCCGCCTCTTGCGCCCATCGGATCGGGGATTCCTCCAGGGGGAACGCACCGGAGGTTGAACCGTCCATTCGTTTGCCATTGGCTTCCAACAAAGACCAGCACGGCATGGTCGTGTTTTTGTCAAACGCAACCACATGCAAGAAATCGAAGGGCGTGACTTCTCGCAGTTCCCTGATCAGCGTATCGGAAGCGGTGCTGCAGTCGCTGCATATGGCAATCGCATTGGCTGCCCGCAGCAAGGCGAGGTATCGATCCTCTTCTACAGCTGGAAGCACTGACCTCGCGACCATGAAGATTCGTCCGTCCTCTTTATGGTTGTTCGCCACGGTTGCTGTTGAACTCTTTTTCGCACCCCCCCCGATGCTGACGGGAGAAACGGCGTGGTTGATGTGATGCCGCAAAAGTCTGGAAAGCTTCGGAAAGTGAGGTAACTTTCTGCCGTTGCCGAAGAGTGTGGTCGCAGCCTTCCAGGGGCGGGCGCCTCAGCCCATCCCCCCGCGTTCCCGATTTCGCGGCTCTACGCCTCGAAAGCAACTTTGTGGATGGATGGCATTACATTTTTGGCGAGTATCTCGGACCGTCCGCCTCTATACTCTTAGCACCAGCCCGGAAAATCCCAACCAACAGAGGAGTCGCGCGATGATTTCAACGCCCAGAACCTTGACCGCTGCCCTGTGTCTTGCCGTCAGCGCACTCGCCTATGCGGGCGAACAGGGGCAAAGTGTCTCTGGAAAAGGCGGTGCCCTAGACTCCACCGGCAAGCACTATCGACTGCCGGCGAATCCGGAGACCACGCAGTGGGGTTGGCTCGATCCCGCGGAGAAACCCAAGGTTATCGTCGATTCCGGGGACACGGTTTCCATTGAGACTCTGCGCCACGCAATGGACGAGATCAGGCCCGACGCTTCGATCGAGGAAATCGTGAAACTTCGCCTCGCCAATCCCGGCGGCGGCCCGCATTCGGTGACCGGGCCGGTCTACGTGAACGGCGCAGAGCCGGGCGACACGCTCGAAATCCGCATCCTCAAAATCGTCATCAAGGAATCAGGCTTCAATTTCAATCTTCCCGGCAAGCAGTTTCCCACCGTCGGTTTGCTAGCCCCGGAATTTCCCGAAGGCCACGTTCAGTATTTCAAGCTCGACAGAAAAACCATGACAACGGAATTCAAGCCGGGGATCATCCTCCCGCTCAGCCCCTTCCCCGGCACCATCGCCGTCGGCCCTGACCCCAACGAGGCACACGAGAAAGCCGGCCCTCCGATCCACGACGCCAAGGGCCGCACCAGCACCCTGCGCCCCTGGAAGAATGGATCCAACATGGACGTGAACGAGCTGCAAGTAGGCTCGACTTTGTATCTCCCGGTGTTTCAGAAAGGCGGGTTGATTTGGACCGGAGACTCCCACTGTCTGCAGGGCAATGGCGAGGTCAACCTCACCGCCCTGGAATGTTCTTATCAGGAGATTGAGATTCAGCCCATCGTACGCAAGGACCTCCACCTCGATTGGCCGCGGGCGGAGAACTCCACCGAGTGGATTTTCATGGGGTTCGATGAAGACTTGAACGAGGCCATGAAAATCGCCGTGCGCGAAACGGTGAATTTCCTGGCGGAACAGAAGATGGTGCCCATGTCGCGCGCAGAAGCCTATGCACTCACGTCTCTGGTCGGAGATTGCCGCGTCTCCCAGGTCGTGGATATTCGCAAGGGCGTGCACTGCATGATTCCCAAGTCGATTTTCTCCAGACATTAACAACTCTCCCCAAGTTCGTCAGCCCGTACATTTTATGTGGTACGCTCTTGCGGCGGAGATTCGAAGCACTTGAAAGGGCGAACAACAGCAGCGGACCATTTGGGGTACAACGCGAGGACGTCGCGCCGGCCGCAAGGCCGTGCCGTCCGGTGACGTCAGAGTTGTCGGTGATCGGGGCCATGCCGGAGATCCCACGGTTGTCGAATCGGCACCGTCTTCGTCGGAACATAAAGTGACGCGGGGTACGGAGAGTCGTGGAGTCGTGATGAAAATCTGCTGTTTTCTCCTGTAAGTACCGAGAGATCGCTTCCGCCTGGGGCGGGTGGGAACCTTAAACCGAGGGGGGCAGGTCAGTGCCGAAAATGGCAGACAAGCTCCGCCCGCAGGCATTCAGGGCAGGATCGTAGGTTTTCAAAGCGGGTGCACCAGAGGAGCCAAAACATGGCGAGTCACTTCAGGGTTCATCGCAATTTCGGCACTACAGCAATCGCATGCGCGCTGGTTTTTACAGCCGTGGCGCTGGCGCAGGATATTGTCTCGACCAAGCCCGAATCGGTCGGTCTCTCCTCGGAACGGCTCGATCGCATCGGGACCGCGGTGCAACACAGCATCGACGAAAAGCAAATCGCGGGCGCAGTGACCATGGTGGTTCGCCACGGTCGTGTGGCCTGGTTCCGAGCGCAGGGCATGATGGATCGCGAGGCTGACAAGGCGATGCGTCCCGACGCCATGTTTCGCATATGCTCGATGACCAAGCCCATCACCAGCGTGGCCGTCATGATGATGTACGAGGAAGGCCGCTTCCAGTTGGGCGACCCGATTTCGAAATACCTGCCGGAGTTCAAGAATCCCAAGGTGTTGGTCAAGCCTGCTTCCGGTCAGCCCTACTCGATTCCCGCCACCCGAGAGATCACGATTCGCGATCTTCTGCGGCACACCTCGGGCCTCACCTACAACTGGAACCACGACCTGGGCAAAATGTACAACGACGCCAACGTCGCCAGCGGATTGCTTCCTTACGACGGCACGATCGGCGACAGCGTACAACGCATGGCGGCCTTGCCGCTACTTTTCAACCCCGGCGAGCGATGGGAATACAGCCTCGGGGTCGATGTTTTGGGGCGTCTGGTCGAAGTAGTCTCCGGCAGGCCGCTCGATGAATTCTTTCGCGTCCGCATCTTCGAGCCCCTGGGGATGAAAGACTCTTACTTCTATCCGCCGGATAACAAGCTCGACCGCCTCGCTGCGGCCTATCGCTATGAGGACAACAAAGGATTGAGCCGCTTCCCGGACACGCCCGTCACCGAAGGACTTCTCGTGTATTCGGCCGATTATCCCAATCGCGGGCCCAAGAAGCTGTTCTCCGGCGGCGCCGGACTGGTCTCCACCGCGGCGGACTATGCCCGCTTCTGCCAGATGATGCTGGATGGCGGCAAGTGGGGAAACACCCGTCTGCTGAGCCGTAAGTCGGTGGAACTTATGACCTCGGATCAGCTGGGCAAGATCAGTTCAGAGCAGGGCTTTGGACTGGGTTTCGGCGTGGATGGCGTCAAAGCACCTTTATCCGAGATCGGTTCGATCGGGGAATACAACTGGGGAGGTTTTTTCTATACCAGTTTCTCCATCGATCCGAAGGAACAGATGATCGTGATCTTCATGGCGCAACTGCACCCCACCGGCAGCGTGGATATTAGAGAAAAAGTGCACACACTGGCCTACCAGGCGATTAACGATTAGCCACCACCTGGAAGTGATCCCGAATCAGCTTTCCGATTCCCGCAGACCTTCCGACGTCCGAGACCGATCGGACGCTGTGCTATGAAACCTCTCTCGATGTGTGCAACAATCTCGTTGAGCTGGCCTGGAGCCCTGTCCGGCGCTCAAAACAAACCTTCGAGCGGGCGAGCGCGGCTGTGGGTTGGAACAGCTTGATCGACCGGAATCCCGGGGATAAATGCTCTGGGATGAATTCTCTTGACACGACCTGGCGGGGAGTGTATTTTACGCGCGGATCGGAAGCGATAGTTCCGTGCACGCCCCGAGTACGGGGAAACTAGCTCCCGTTACCGTACGCCCCTTGATCGCTCGTTCGCTAACAGCCTTCACCCGTTTGGAGTGGCCGATGAACCGGAAAACCATGCAACAGCAAGTGTCTTCTCTCCGACTTCTCGCACTAGGGCTCGCATCCCTGCTGATATCGGGCGGCGGCGTCATTGCCTGCTCAGCCCAGGTCTCCCCTATGGTTGCAGCTCGCTTCCTCGAGCAATCCAGTTGGGGACCAACCGCGGCCACTATCGCCCAGGTGCAAAAGGGCACCTTACAAGCAGCCCTGCAATCCCAGTTCAGCGCGCCGATTTCGACCTACCCCACCCCCGGCCCGAAGGACGAACTGAATTTCGTGCAGAATCAGTTCTTCATCAACGCGCTGAACGGACAGGACCAGCTCCGTCAACGAGTTTCTTTCGCGCTCTCGGAGATCATGGTGATCTCAGGCGTCGGACCGAATATCAAGAGTCCGAGCGCCTTCTCCCTGTGGATGAATATGCTGCAGAACGATGCTTTCGGCAACTTCTTCAACTTGTTGAATGACGTCACTCTCAGCCCCTCCATGGGTTCCTACCTCAACATGGCCAATAACAATGGGTGCAGCACGCATTGCCGGCCCAACGAGAACTACGCCCGCGAGGTATTGCAACTGTTCACGATTGGCCTGTTCGAGCTCAATCCCGACGGCACTCCCATGCTCGACCAAAACGGCAATCTGATACCAACCTACGAGCAAGCCACAATCGACGGCTTCGGTCAGGTGTTTACCGGGTGGTCGTATCCGGCGGCGCCCGGCGTAGCCCCCCACTTCTTCAATGCGCCTTATTACAGTGGTCCCATGGTGCCTTATCAGAGACACTACAGCGAGGCATCCAAGCTTTTGCTGAACGGCGTAACCCTCCCCGGGGGCGGCAACATCCAGACCGATCTGACCTCGGCGTTGCAGAACATTTTCACTCATCCCAATGTGGCTCCATTTATTTGCCAGCAGCTGATCCAGAAACTGGTCACCAGCAATCCCAGTCCCGCTTATGTCAGCCGGATCACCGCCGTTTTTAACAATGACGGCAACGGCGTGGCTGGCGACATGCAGGCCGTCATCTCGGCCATTCTGCTAGACCCCGAAGCGCGCCGCGGCGATGATCCCACGCAGGTGCAGGCCTCCGACGGACACCTGCGCGAGCCACTGCTCCACATGCTGGAGGCCCTGCGCGCGGTCAATGCAACCACCGGGGGCACCAACCTCAACAATTACGCCAGCCAAATGCTGCAGGCACCATTCCTGTCTCCGAGCGTGTTCAACTTTTACCCCCCCAACTACCAGGTTCCCGGCACAGCACTGCTCGGCCCGGAATTCGACATTCTCAATGCCAACACCGCAATGTCGCGCATTAATTTCATTAACGACCTGATTTACGGGACGGTTGGCCCCGACACCACAACTGACATCTCCCAGTATGTCAATGTGGCGGGCAACGTCAGCAACCTGCTTGCCCTGGTCAACACCAACATGATGCATGGTCAGATGCCCGCCGACATGTCCAGCACGCTCTCCGCTACGCTGTCGTCGGCGGCGTTTACCAGCAACACGAGCGTTGCGCAGGCGGCGCTTTATTTGGTCGCCAGCTCATCCCAGTATCAGATGGAACACTAATACCAACACCTCCCGGAGGGCGTATGTCTCGAATCACACGGCGCGGTTTTCTGAGAACGACTTGCTGCACGGCAGCGGCGGCGGGAGTAGCCGCCTCCAGCCTCAACCGGCTGGGTCTGATGAGTGCCTACGCCCAGGGTACGGATTACAAGGCATTGGTTTGCGTTTTCCTGTTTGGCGGCAATGACGCCAACAACATGATCATTCCGTACGACAGCAACGGCTATGCCAACTACGCCCAAGTACGCGCCAACCTGGCGTTGCCGCAGAGCGGTCTGCTGCCCATCCAGCCCAAGAGCCAGAGTTTGCCATTCGCCCTTCATCCCCGGTTTGTTGACATGCAGAACCTGTTCAACGGCGGTCAGGTTGCGGCGGTGGTGAATACGGGCGTGCTTCCGCAGCCCACCACGCGCACCCAGTATCTGGACGCCCAGGTCCCCATTCCCGTAAACCTGTTCTCACATGCTGACCAGCAGAATCAAATGCAGACAGATACGCTGCAATACACCACTTTTCCAACCGTCGGTTGGGGCGGTCTGGTTGCCGACCAAATACAGGCCATCTATGGCAGCGGTAAGTTCCCCATCATGGTTTCTCTGGCGGGAGTCAATGTCTTTGCGCAAGGGCTGGTCGCCAAGCCTCTCCAGACCGGCGGCGACCCTACCCTGTCTTTGACGGGATATTCCGGCTCCCCCGCGGATAACGCCCGCCTGGCGGCTTTCCAATCGCTGCTCACCTTTGAAGATGGACTGACTCTGATTCAGGCGGCGAGCACGACCTCCGCAACTGCTATCCAGAACGCCCAGACCTTGGCGGCAGCCTTGGCCACCGGTTCTCCCCTACAAACCAAATTTCCCAAGAACCAACTCGCTGCGCAACTGCAGGAAGTCGCGCAGATTATTCAAGTGCGTTCCGCCCTTGGGTTGTCCCGGCAGATCTTTTTCGTCTCACTCGGCGGTTTCGACACCCACGGCGCCCAGCTGGCGACCCAGAATAAGCTTCTGTTCCAGCTCGACCAATCGCTGAGTGCTTTCTACCAAGCGACGGTAGAACTGGGCATTCCGCAACAGGTATTGACCTACACGATGTCAGATTTTGCGCGGACCTTCCAACCCGACAGCACTGACGGCAGCGATCACGCCTGGGGCAGCCACCACCTGGTGATGGGCGGTGCCGTGGCGGGTGGAGACTTCTACGGAACCTGGCCTACTCTGGCCTTGGGGGGACCAAGTGACGCCACCAATCAAGGCCGTTGGATCCCAACCACCGCACTCGATCAGTACGGCGCGACACTGGCGCAGTGGTTCGGTGTGCCCACCGCCAATCTACCGTCGGTCTTTCCCAACCTGAAGAACTTCCCGAATCAGACACTTGGCTTCATCAGCGGGGCAAACAATTCTCGCCGCAAGCAGGTCTGAGGAGTTGCGTTCGGGAAGGAAGCGTGGACGGCGCCTGGGGAGCCGAAAAGTCACCGCTTTCACGAGCCGGTAACAACCATTGCAGAAACGGGTTGGCTCGTTTGCTCCCGTTCGGAGTCTCGCGGGAACCCCGCAGCATTCGAGTATCGGAACTTGGTCCGCGGAGTTATTCTCTCGGGCGTTTGCTGCTCCGAACTCAGTTCGACCGAGCTTAGCGGGTCGCGAGCCATCGCAGGCACAGCTCAAGACGCACGATCTCGGCTGGCAGTTTCGCTGAACCGTTGAGCAGCTTGGATGGTTTCTGCGCCGAGTATCTCGAAGTGAGCTCGCCCGCGGATTAAACTTTCGTGAATGCTGCCCATTCGGACTCGACCCGACCTCGGGTCGAACCCGGACCTACCTTTGCGCAACGCCAGGTACTTGCGCAGCGGAGGCGAGGACTACCTGAATTTCAGCATGCGCCCCCAGTTCCGGTTTGCCTGCGTCGAGCATGCAGCCAGACACTGCATGGTGACGGCAAAAATGTCAGGCGGCCGTGTCGGTCGCAGGTGTTGGTCCGCTGATCTGGTCGCAAATCGGCAAGTAGATGTCGACCCTGGTTCCCTTTCCCGCGCTCGATTCCAAGCGAACGACCCCTCCGTGCTGCCTCACGATGCCATCGACCACCGACAGGCCGAGACCGGTACCATAGTTTCGCTGTTTGGTTGTATAAAACGGTTCAAACGCGTGGGCGGCAGTCTCCTCGCTCATACCAACACCGGTGTCAACGACCGAGAGAACCAAATAGCGTCCGGGCTGGATTTGTTGGTTGCCATCAGCGGCACTCAGCTTTACTGCGTGGGTTTCGAAACTCAAGGTTCCTCCCGCTGGCATTGCGTCGCGGGCGTTGACCGCTAAGTTGATCAGTACTTCCTGCATCTGGGCCGGATCGACGAGAACTTGTTCTCGCTCGTTACAGAGATTGGTTTGCACCGAGATCTTGGGGTCGAAAGCCCCTCGCAGGCGACCGGCCACCGACATCAGCAAGCCGTTTAGATCCACTCTTTGGAAGGACACTTCGCTCTGTCGACAATATGCCAATAGCCACTGCGTGAGTTGTTGGGCCCTTTCGATGGACGAATCCACATGCTTCAGAAGTTCACGAGATTCCGCATTCTCTGCGAATTCGCTGGCCAGTGCGGCGGTGCATAACGATATGCCGCCGAGCAGATTCCGGAAATCATGCGCCATCCCGCCAGCCAATTGACTCAACGCTTGCATCTTCTCGATCCGGGATTGCGCACGCTCCATATACCTCCGCGCCGAGATATCTCTCGCATGCACCATTAACGTTTCACTGCCGCGGAAAGGCGCCAGCGTTCCGCGCAATTCGAACCAGCGCTCAAGGCCGCTGGCCTCTCTGCGGCAAAACTCGATCGATTCCCGACTCCAGTTAGCATTTTGCGGGCTCTCAAGCTCCCGCAAACGGTCGAGCTGGATCATGCGAAACATTTCCTCGATCGAACAGCCGGTTGGCTGATCAGCAAGATCACCCAGCACCTTAGCTGCCTTCCCGTTCGTACAGCGAATATGCTGCGTTATGGGGTCGACCATGAAGATTGCCTCATGGCTCTCCTCGAATAACTGCCAAAAGCTTTGCTCCGTCTGGCCAAGCAGGCCCGCGAAGAAGACCACCACTAGGGCCATCACGCCGCAGAAGACCGACGCCGCCACAGCATTGCCCACCCCACGGTCACAAAATCCTAAGCGTTCTAAGGTGCTCGTCAGAATGACAACTACCACCGGCACCGCAAAGATCACGGGCATCAGGCTCCGAAGCCTCTTGCGCGCCGCGATCGATTCGCGAAGAACAATCGGCAGAAAACGGTCGCACCACAACGCAAGTTGGAGCAACCCGCACGTCCAAAACATGCACGGGATGCCAAGCGCGAGAAATGTATCCGACTGCCTTGCCGTCCTCACGATCAATTCGGCACCCGCCAAAATGCAAAGTCCGGCAGTGAATGTCAAACCGGCAGACTCCAGGCGCTGGGACCTCCGGATGAGAAAAACGAAGCCGAACAGGAGCAAGCAACTCTCAACGCTCCACATGCCCTCTCCCGCCACCGGCGTTCGCGCACCCATCAGAAGTTGCACCAGCGGCAGGGTTCCGACAACCAAGCTCGCAATCACGGCCAGCATGTAGAGACTGCCGGTAGGCACCGTGGGGTGAAGATCGAGCTTCACGCGCTGCAGACGCCGAATGCCTGCAACCCCGAGGATGGCGGCCAACCCGCAAATGAATGCCGTGGCCATCCGATTCAAGCTGACCAGGTTGGCTGCGCCGATGGTATGCGATGCGAGATGAGTAAGGTAGTAAATGGTAATGAACTTCCCGACAACAGATTGCCAAACCGCGGGCCACACACGAAGACCTGCGGAGCTAATTGCCAAACATATCGCGAACATAGCTACCTTGGATAGATGCACGCATAGCGATTCATCTGCGCCCAATGGTCCTGCGTTGCACTCGACCGCAATTCGGCCGGAAACAGTCAATGACGGATCATCCCAGCCCCGATCTTGTTTCATAGGAATTGAATTCCTGCCCTAGCGGACGCGAAGTTTCTCGTACCGAGAAGCTCCGGGTTTGGGGCCGCTTACTTTGAGCCGCTAACAATGACCTTATCTCTGCCTCCCGGGGACGACAAGACATTCAAGGTGGCATCCACAGTTGTACCTAGCACGTTCCGGCCATCGAGAACGTGATGAAACCTCGAACCGCCGGGCCATCGCCGCATTGTGGAGCGCGAGCGAGCGTTCGGGCCTCCACAATCCAAGAAAGCACTGCACGAGAGTGTGCCTTCGAAAGTAGATACCCTAAAGAGGACTGCCGTGATCCCACGAATCGATGCTCGCATCTCGCCGGCAATGTCTCCTGCCGTCTGCTCTGCATTCCCGCCGTCGAGGGGAGACCGTAAGCGGGAAGGTGGCGGAACAGCCGACTTAGGGCACTCGGTGCCGGACCGCAGGCGCGGGAACAATGAAGAGCATGCACCGCCCCGCGTGGCTCCGGTGGCGGCCACAACTGACGGATTTTCACCCACTTGGAGACGGCGGGATCCGGCCCGAGGCCTCGGACATCGGTTCGCCTGCGACGGATTCGTTTTCCTCGCCGATCATCGGTGCTGACGGAGTGACCGACGGACCAGGAGGGTTGGACCATCAGGATTCATCACAGACACAATGTACGGTCATCACTGACGATCTCGGCGGTAGCCAATAGATTTGCAGCTGGATCTCCCGATCCTCCCCTCCGGATATAAAGGAATTCTACTTATGTCAGGTGAAACCGCCATTCGTCTAATAATCGCCGATGATCACGAGGTTGTTCGTGCCGGACTCAAGGCGCTGATTTCCAAGTGTCGAGACTTTGTATGCGTGGGCAGCACGGCCAATGGCCAAGAAGCCGTGGACCTCGCGTACCGAGTTCGACCCGATGTCGCCCTGCTGGACCTCACAATGCCGTCATGTGACGGACTCGAAGCCACACACCGCCTGCAAAGGAAATTGCCGGACATAAAGGTGCTGGTATACAGCATGCGGGCTGACCCGACCATGGTGTTGGCCGCTCTGCGAGCGGGAGCGCTCGGCTACGTCTCTAAATCCTCTCCACCCAGCGTTTTGATGGAAGCGATTCACGTGGTCGCCTCGGGCAAGCGCTTTGTAGATCCCAGTCTCGCGGATATGACATTGCGAGGACTCCTCGATCAACCGTTGGGGGAACCGGCGGCTCTCACGCCGCGCGAACGCGACGTGCTGGCCCGCGTAGCGCGAGGTTTTACCAACAATGATATTGGGACGGACCTCGGGCTGAGCACCAAGACAATCGAATCCTACCGGGCGCGAGCATGTGAGAAGTTATCACTGCCCGATCGCCCGGCAATTGTCAAATTCGCACTGATGTCGGGGTGGATGGACCAGTACGCCGGCTAGATCGGCCGGACTCTTTGATTGTTTGCCGGAGCTTTCGGCTCCTGCGTACGGCTTGCGCGGCAGGTGTGCGAACCTGCCGTTCTTCTGCGATTTTGCTGGCGCAAGCTTCCCGCCCACCGGCCAGGGTCGGTCATCGTCTTTCCACTCCGGAAACGGCTGTCGGGGTGAATGTCGGAATGCCGAAATCAGATCCCGCACCAGCCGTCGTCGGGCGAGCAACTTATCGACCAATGCTTCAAGCTCGCTCCACGCAGCGCCGTACCATTCCGGGGGAATCTCTCCGGCCGCCTGCCACACGCATTCCTCTTCCAACTCCTCAATTCGCGTCAGCCACGGCTCAAACGAATCCCAGCCTCGCACTCCGGAGTAGACTTCGTTCTTCGGGAATACGCCGCGCAACGGAAAATCTGGAAAGGTCCATTCTCCGGCGTTGAAGCAGTATCCCTGATCAATAAACACTGCCGAATATTTTTTATCCCGGAGCTTTCGCCAGAAGGCTACCTGCCTTCCGTCAACATTGCAGGTCCATTTGTCGAGCGCTAAAATCCCGGCAAATGTATCCAGGTTCCTGACCCGAGCCAAGGCTTCCGACGGCAGGTAATCGAAGACCTGGCCCTCGGCCGGGTTGACAGCGTAGCGGGAACCAAAGTGCAGTCCCGCCTCGCATGTAATCTGCTGGTTTCCGAGTACAACCGTCAGCTCCGCAGTGTCCGCGATCAACTGGCTCGAGACCTCTATAATTTGTGCGCTGGGCACAGGTAACCCTATATGCTCGGCGAGTTTGGTCGCCAAGAATTCGTTCGCCAGCACCCGCTGGTGCTGCGGATTATTCCGGAACTTGACGACATAGTAATGACCGTCTTCGCCCTGCATCAGATGACTTTGCGCTCCACCTCGCATACGCTTCACGTGTCTGACGGCTGCTGTCGTCATGGCTTGTACCTTCTTCCGATTTTTCCGGTCTGACGAGATGCAGACTAGCCTGACTCAGCACCAAGGGACAAGCGGGCATAACCTCTCGCAGGGACGATTGCTTGACGGGGAAAAACCGGCAAAAGCGGCGGGTTCTGTCCGCCCGCTGGACCGAATCACGCGCTTGGCGCGAGACCGAAGTCACGACCCATCTATGGCTTGGGTCCCGATGGAGCGCGGGCAACATGTTTGCCAGCTTGCTGGTCATGGATCGCAGCGGCGCCGGGGAAATCCTGTCTGCAGTCATCAATTGTGTCGGGGAAACGCCGGAGTGTCGCTCTCTGGGCGGCCCGGCGCGAAGCCTTCAAGCGTGGATCCCGCGTCTCGCCGCCGGGATTGGCCGCCGATTCCGGTGCTAGAATCTGTTGGATGCGGCAGTTCGAACTGGAATATTTTGTCGTACGCTACCAGCCAAATGTGCTGCATGAAGGGTTTATCAATATTGGCTTAGTGATGGTGGCGATCGGTAACGCAGATTTCGGGGATGTCCGTTTTCTGAAGAATTGGAACCCTATCTTGCGCCTGGACCCAAACGCCGATCTGGAATTGCTGAAGGATTTTGCGACGGACATGGGCGAGCAGATTCGCGACCCGGAGAAGCGCGTCCAGATGTTGCTGTTGATGAAATCGTCGTTTTCGAACATCATTCAGCTGTCGACACCGCGAGTATGCGTCTCTGACGACCCTCCCTCCGAGCTTGACAAACTGACTTGGCAGTACCTTCCAACCGAAGCCAATCCACAGGATTAAGAGCGACGATTTCGATCGGCTCAAGCGAGTGACCTGAATAGGCAGGAGGCGATTCGAGTCGCTTGTCCCCAACGGGCAACGACCTCGGCGGGCAAATCCTAACCTTGCACCGGGAGTGCTAGCGGTTGGATGCTGGGCCTCCGGGTATTCGGTTCGCATCCTCTGCCCTTCATTTCCACTCGCCGACATGCGCCGACAAGCTCCACCTTGCCACCTCCAAACACCGGTCGCGAACACGACTGTTCACTCCTTAAGGATTCCTCGTTCCAACCCTTCGTCCGGAGCCGAGGCTCGGCCAGTCGCTGCGACTGGAACCCTTACCACCTAAAGTTGTGAGAGACTCGGCACCATTGGTTGCGCGATGTCTTCTCGCGAATTTACCGGTGAGAGTTCTTTCGGGAACCCGCGATGTCGGTTCGATGCCGCCGGATGGGGCAGCCTCTTCCGAGGACCCAGGAACAGTACCCGGAGTTCGACGCTCGTGGGGACGCCGTTGCAGATCGCCGGGCGGAACCGCCACCGCTGAACCATGCCGATCACCAGCTTTTCATTCTCCTCACCCGAGCTTTCCAGGATAAGGGGAGATTCGATCCCGCCCTGCGCGTTTACGATAAAGTCCACGAGCACTCGCAAGCCATTGATTCCGAGCACGGTGTTGGGTGTAAAGAGTGGCTCGGGCTTGACCCCGGCGGCGCAATTCGGCAGAGAAGAAGGTACCACCGATGGCAACGATTCCTGAACCGGGGTAGGGAAGTCCTGCAATCCGGTTCTCGCCAGGTTTCCAATGCTCGGAGACACTCGATCGTGCACCGAGGGCCTTTGAGCCGGGCTTGGGCCCAATGCCGCCAGCAGCAAAATAACCACTGCGGCGGCGAACGCGCACTTGGCCCTGCCGATAACCAACCTCAGCACCATACGCTTATGATCGGCATTTCGTCTCAAACGGGGAGCGACTGGCCCACGACGGGCAATTACTCTAGTGCTCGCTGTCCATCGGCGAGTCATCGTCGATTGCTTTGTGCTTGCCTATGGCACACACAGTTACCTTTCCGCCCTTCAACCTTGTTCCCATGAACCGTGCAAACGGCAAGTTTTGCCCAGACGAAATGAAATCTGCCACCCAGGCCGGCGCGCAAGATCCGGCGGATGCAAGACGCACACGCCTGGTCTCAACACCGCGCACGAATTACCTGGCGGCAGTCCCTGCCGCGCGCGGAGCGAAGAAGTAAGACGCAGTAATCGAATCGCATTCAGATTTCAGTTCAATCGCGCTGATTATCGCAGTCTTGTTCCCTGCGACTTTGTTTCCACAGGCGAGGATTTCGCCGTAACTGCCTGAAACTCACCCCACGGTCACCGCCAAGCACCGCCTGCAAGCCACATGGCGCTTGGCCGTACGTCTTTCTTCGTGGTTGCTTCCCGCCGAAACATCCCGCCGCGCCGGGTGGCACTTACCCGATCTGTGCCGCCGCGGCACACGCCGGGTACGAACGGCCGTATCTGTCGCACAAATGGGTCGTTTCCAATGCTGGTTGCCCGCCGGCGTGCAGTCTGCCTGACTGCAGTCGCGCACGGCCGACAGTATTCCGAGCCAAGCGACTCCAAGGATGAAAACATGTCAAAAACGCCCACCCCCGCACGCCGTTTGTTCGCACGCTCCCAACGCTTTCAGCGTCAAGTGCTTTATACGATGCTGTTCTTGTTTGCGATCACTCCGTTGCTGTCTTGGAGCGTCCCCCTTTTTGCCGCCGCAGGCCATGATGGACCGGCGCAACTGCCGATAGTAAGAATTCGCAGTTCGATGGCGGATACGCCGGCGCCGGGAACGGTCATTACAGTCAATGCCGGCGACGATCTGCAATCGGCCCTGAACAACGCCGTATGCGGCGACACCATCCAGTTGCAGGCCGGCGCAACCTTCGCGGGAGTGTTCCAATTTCCCGCCAAGAGTTGTGACAGCGCGCACTGGATTATTGTTCGGACCAGCGCGCCCGACAGCAGTCTTCCCGCCGAAGGACGGCGCATTACGCCTTGCTATGCGGGCGTGGCTTCCCTGCCCGGGCGTCCGCAGTATGCGTGCAAGAATCCGCAGAACCTGCTGGCCAAGCTGATTCTTTCCGGCGGCGGCGACGGTCCGGTGACCTTCCAGTCGGGGGCGAATCACTACCGGCTCCTCGGCCTGGAGCTGACGCGGCCGACCGGCGCGAGCGGTGCTCCGGCTTTGATTACCGTGCCCCAGGGAACCGCCAGTTACATCGTGGTCGACCGCAGCTGGCTGCATGGCACGGTCGCAGATGATACCCGGGATGGAATCGAATTGTCGGGCAGCAATGACGTGGCGGTGGTCGACTCCTACTTCACCGACTTTCACTGCACGTCTGACACCGGCGCCTGCACCGACTCGCATGCGGTGAGCGGAGGCTTGGGCAATCACCAGGACGGCCCCTACGAGATCCGCGACAACTTTCTGGAGGCCTCGGGCGAAGCCGTGATGTTCGGCGGCGGCGCTGCAAC
>Ga0187847_10000193_pt1 | contig 73101 bp, 48 predicted proteins | sample June2016WEW_4_10_FD_132458 | JGI IMG/M metagenome (GOLD analysis project Ga0187847, IMG submission 132458) | Peatland microbial communities from SPRUCE experiment site at the Marcell Experimental Forest, Minnesota, USA - June2016WEW_4_10 | ecosystem: Environmental > Terrestrial > Soil >...
CCTATTTCGCCAAAGACGCCGCTAAACTCCTGGCCTGAGCACGGTCCCGGCGCGCTCTTTGGAGTAGTCTGTCTGCATGAGAATTCTTACCGCTGCGATTCTGGCCGGCGGGTGGCCCCGATCCCGGGATATTTCCAAACCACAAATGAGGGTGCCCCCGGTCCCTCGCGTTCGGGGACCGGGGATGCCACAGACTTCAACCCGGAATCCGTTCGCGACGGCGGGTGGCGCACCTTGAGTTTTAGAAATCTTACTCGGCCCACAAATGAGGGTGCCCCATCCTTTCCGCAGTTTCATCGCGGAAAGGGTGGGAACCACGAATTCCAACAAACGGACCCGGTATAGGATTCTCGGGTTATGGCGAAGTTGGTCCGTTATCAGCAGAGCGGCCAGATGTGGTACACCACGAACCTCAACCCGCCAAGCCGACAGCTTCTCCCATCCCAAAATATTCAGCTTTTCAAGCCACTTATTTCCTTTTCCCACCCACTTTTTATGCTTTTCGAATTTCGTCTTCTCGCCGCCCGGAATCTCTTGCAAAAAGTGCAAATAATTTGCAGTTAATTAAGTGGTAAATATGCCCATAAGTTCAAACAAATCAATATGTTCCACGTGGAACACTTTTGACCGTGCGCCCCAGCCTTTCGCCTTTTTCTAGCCTGGCGCCACACCCTCGCCGCGTTCCTGTTTTTGCGCCATCGGGGTCCCCAACGACAGGTCTTCGTCGTTGGGGTGATCATCGGGGTCCCCAACGACAGGTCTTCGTCGTTGGGGTGATCATCGGGGTCCCCAACGACAGGTCTTCGTCGTTGGGGTGATCTTGGGTGGGATACCTCGAATCTACGCGGCATCCACTCTTCTTCCAAGACAAAAACGCAAATCCGGAACCGAGCAAAGGCCGGCGGTTATACGCGGACGATCATCACTTCGGTAGCTTTCATCAGAGCCGCCGCAGTCTGGCCTTTACGCAATTGCATTTCCCGCGCGGCATCGGCGGTGATGATTGCGGTAACCTGCTGGTCGCCGATGGCGAGAACCACCTTGGCGAGCAATCCGCTGAACTTAACTTCCACAATCTTGCCCACGAGCTGGTTGCGGCCGCTGACGTTGCGGAAGCGCTCACGGGATCCCTTAGTGGCGGCCACTGGTTTTGATTTGAGCATCGGGGTGAGGGCGCTCTCAGGGATGCGGTGGTGGCCGCCGGGAGTCTTGATGGTCTTGATGGTTCCGGCCAGGATCCACTGCTTGAGCGTCGGGTAGCTTACGCCCAGCGCTGCGGCGGCTTCGCGGGGTTTCAGGAGCACGTTGACTTTTGCCATAGTCTGTCCTCATATGCGACGGAACCGGTGTCCACCTACCCTTGCTGAGAGTATTCAGGGTCGCTTCGTTTCTTGAGAAGAAAGCCACGCGGCGATTTCCTTCCGGAATATTACGATCCTGGTTCCGCTGTATTCGCCAAAAGTATAACGCCAATGCAGCCGGAGGGTCCTCTGGACGAGCTGCAAAATAAATATTCTAAAAATCAATATTCCTATTCGTAGAAAATCGATAAATTAGAATAACATCTTTAAACGGAAAGGAGACTCGATCCATGGCACGACATTTCTTCCCCTCTGCGGTGTCCTCGCTTCGGCTGCACACTGCGAAACCCCTGGTTCTCGCGGCGGCGGGTCTCTTCTTTTCATCGGCGCTGGCGTTCGGGCAGGATGGGTATTTCTCGAACTGGTTTAAACGGGTGGACAAGACCCAGAGCGAACAGCCGCACTGGATTACTCCGATTGCAACCACAACACCGCGCCTCGAAGAAGAGGTGCGCTACGATCAGGACTGGTTGCAGCATGCCGACGGATATACGTGGAACGAATACGACGGGGCAAAGGGCCTGGAGCTGATTCCCTGGTACAAGACAGAGCTGATCATCCAGGCTCCTCCGCATTACAACTACAGCGGCGACCCGAGCGAAACGAACGGGACCGGGGACGTTGCGTTTCTGCTCAAGTACCGCATCCTGTCTGGAAACGAACAGCACGGAAACTACATTTTGACGGCGTTTCTGGGTTGGAGCATTCCCACCGGATCCTATTCAAACGGCCAGGTGACGGGGGCCAATTCGGCGACGATTACGCCGACCGTGGCATACGGCAAAGGGTTCGGCAACTTCGACGCCCAGGGGACCTTCGGCGTGCAGATTCCCACGAGCAGCGAACTTGCTAATGGGCGGAACTACGTCTGGAACAACACCCTGCAATACCGCGTAGAGAAGAAGATCTGGCCGGAGATCGAATTCAACACTACGCACTATCAGGATGGGGAGCACGCGGGTAAGACTCTGAACTACATCACGCCGGGATTTGTGGCCGGGCGTTTCAAACTCACGAAGAGAGTCGGCATGTCGATTGGCGGCGGCTTCCAGATCGCAACGACTCAGTTCTACCGCAACAATCACAACGGGATCTTTACCGTCCGTATCCCGTTCTAGGAGCGAGGCCGGGCGCCGGGTGCCCCATCCTTCGCGCACTTTGCGAAGGGTAGGGCACGAGAATCCCACCCCGTCGTCCTTCATTGGCACGCCAATTGCTGTAATCCAGTTACTGCTTCTGCAAGGAAGCACAAAAGATCGAAACTAAGCTGCGCCCTGCAAGCATTGGCAAAACAATTGATGCCTTGTTCAAAAGGAGACAAAGCATGCACGCGCATAACATCCAATTCGATCCAATTTTCCAGGTGAATGCGCTCTACGCGGCCGCGAGGGCGGAAGCGAAAAAGGAAGCCGAGCGTACCAGAAAGAAACTGCGGAACTTCGCCTCCGCGCTGGCGGGCGAATATAACGACGGGGAAGACTGTGTCGTAAAACTGAGTGAAGACGACGCGTCCCAAGGACAGACGAACCAGCAGAACCAGGGCGGCCAGAAGGAACAGAAGGAGGAGGCCAATTCACAGGGCACTGGCAACCCCGCTTCATACTGGGCGTAATACCATTTGGATCCAACCTGCGTTCGCCATGGCAGACCAATGCAATCTCTTGAGCTAGGCAAGTCCTGCCGATGCAAGCCAGGCAAAGCTTGCCTACATCCGCCTTATTAATCACCCCCAGTGCCGGGCGCCCCAGGTCTCGGTTTTGAGACCTGGGATTCCACCCGTTTCAATCACCCTGGCGTTTGTTGCGTACTCCTCTACCCCTTGATGAACGCCAGCAGATCTGCGTTCACCTGGTTCTTGTGGGTCGAGCACAACCCGTGCGGCGCGCCCGGATAGACCTTCAGCGTCGCACCCTTCACCAGCGCAACCGACAGCAGCGCCGAATCGTTGATGGGCACCATCTGGTCGTCGTCGCCGTGCATGACGAGCGTCGGCACATCGATCTTCTTCAGGTCTTCCGTGAAGTCGGTCTCTGAGAACGCCTTTATGCAGTCCAAAACAGCCTTGAATCCCGCCGTCATCCCTTGCAGCCAGAACGAATCTCGCAGGCCCTGGGAAACCTTCGAACCAGGCCTGTTCGCCCCATAGAAAGCCGCCGTCAAATCCTTGAAGAACTGCGAGCGGTCAGCCAGAACGCCGGCGCGAATTCCGTCGAAGACTTCCATCGGCTATCCACCGGGATTGGCCTCCGTCTTCAGCATCAGCGGCGTCACCGAGCCGATCAGCACCACCTTCGCCACGCGTTTTGTGCCGTGGCGGCCAATATAGCGGGCAACCTCGCCGCCGCCGGTGGAGTGGCCAATATGAACCGCGCTCTTCAAGTCAAGCGCCTCGGTCAGCGCCGCCAGATCGTCGGCGTAGGTGTCCATATTGTTGCCGTCCCAGGGCTGGCTTGATCGCCCATTGCCGCGCCGGTCGTGCGCAACCGCGCGATAGCCGTGCGTGGCCAGAAACACCATCTGGTCCTCCCATGCATCGGCGTCCAAAGGCCAGCCGTGGCTGAAAACCACGGGCTGACCCGCCCCCCAGTCCTTGTAATAGATTTCGGTTCCGTCTGCGGTTGTAATCGTGGGCATGAAAAACCTCCTTGTTTGGGGTTGGAAATCTTGGCGGTCGATGTTGCAGGGAAATCTACGGATTCGGTCTGTGTCTTAATCTGAACCGTGGCCGCCCGGACTATCTGAGCTTTATTGTCCACCAGCTGAGTCTCCCGCGCTCTCACTTTCGGGCCACGAGGCAACCCGCATCATTCCGGCACTGTTGCAGAAGATTACTCTCCGCTACCGTACACTGGCAGATAGAAGAGATGTGCACGCAAACCCAATCGGTCTGGACTGTCAGGAATGTCCCCGGTTCAATATGTCGGACATCCGCCCGGTCCGTACCTCTATACCACCCCGTCCCCCCCTACCCCCTCCCCCCAAAATCGCGATTTCGGAGCGCTGGGCTTGCAGTGAACACGAACAAAATAAACATCTTAGATATTTTGCCTATTTACTGATAGGTAAACAAAAGAGTCGGAATTCTGCTCATTTTGAGGGCTTTTGAAGGGCAAACAGATAGGAAATCGACGAGTATTCGAATCCTTGCAGTAGCCATATTGTTCGCTGGCTCAAACTCCGCGGCATTTTCTCCCTCAATCGCCATCTTCCCGCCGCCTGTTATCATCGCCTCGAAGTTCAGAGAGGAAATCTCATGCTCTGGTATCACTGCGTTGCGTACTTTTTCGGGGGCGCGTTCCTCGCCAACACACTGCCTCATCTCATCAATGGAATCTCCGGCAGTGCCTTTCAGAGCCCGTTTGCGTCGCCGCCGGGCAAGGGCTTGTCCTCATCGACGGTCAATGTTCTTTGGGGCTGCTTCAACCTGGCCGTGGCGTACGTGCTCATTTGCCGCGTCGGAAGCTTCGGCCTATACAACACCTTGCAAGTGGCTGTTCTCGGCGCGGGCTTTCTGGTTATGTCGCTGATGCTGGCGCGCTCATTCGGACGCTTCCACGGCGGCCTGTGAGCCGCATTATCAAATAGCCGGCCCGGTTCTGGCCGGCCATCGCGCTATACTCGTTGCCAATGCAAGTTATGGAAAGGCTTATGTTTACTTTGGAGAAGTTTCTCGACAACGCGACAGCGATCACCATTCTTCTGGCGTTTGTCGGCTATCTGGCCACCGCCTGGAGCGCCAGAATTCTGGCCCGCCGCAAGGACAAGCTCGAGCTGGTGAATCGACGCCTGAACGAGTTCTATGGACCGCTCTACGTAGCCCTGAAGGCGGGCGATATCGCCTATCGCTCGCTGCTGAAAAAACAGGGCAAGAAACAGAGCTTTCCCATTCTCGACAGCGAGATGAAGGAGTGGATGCTGTGGATGACCACCATCTTCATGCCACTTAATGACGTCCGCGAAAAGATCATCATCGAGAAAGCCTATCTCATCGTCGAGGAGCAGATGCCCCAGTGCCTGCTCGACTTTGTTACTCATGTGGTGGGCTACAAGGCTGTGCTGGCCAAGTGGGCTGAGGGTGATTACTCCGAGCGCCGCTCAACAATTGGCTGGCCCCCGGAGTTCGACGTCTATGTGGAACGCTCTTATGCGGCGCTCAAAGCGAGGCAGACCGAACTGCTGCATAGCTTCCCGTGGCGGCTCTGGCACCGGATGATCGGTCGCAAGCTAAAGTAGCGTGGCTCCATTCTCGTGGCGGGCAAAAAATAGGGAAGCCCGTTTGCGGCCCGAAGGCCAAACGATGCTTCCCCAATGGAGGATAATTCGGTCCTTCTTTCTATTTCAAGCCCACTCCGTACCAATAGCTGTAGCCGCTTGACTGTGTCCAGGGCAGGTTGGCGCTGTACTTTGAAAAGACCACTGAATTGCCTACGAAGGTAACGAATACATCATGCTCATAGGTCGCTGTCACCACGTGGAAGGTAAACAGCCCGTAGCAAGGATTGGTCAGTTGACCCGCGCTGCCATACAGATTGGGAGAACTGGCCACAGGTGTCAGCGCTGCATTGATGAACGTGTTGCCATTCGAATCAGTGACCGTAATGTTGGGGAGTGTGGTTCCTGCGGCAGCGGTTACTACAATCGTTGCCTGACCGGTCGAAGGCGTGCCCGTCTCCGAATTGCTGCCCGCAGCCATCGTGACGTTGGCCTTCTCGTAGAAGATTCCGTTATAGGTGCCCGCCACCGTTGGGTCAAAGTTCGGAGTCGCCGCCTTCGGCAATCCGATGATTGAGCCGTTGGGCGTATCCACAATGAAGAACCCGCTGGCTGTGCCGAAGATAGTTTCCGTGCCGCCGCCCGCGCCTGGTATGACCCCAGAGATATAGGTGCCGGAAGCCGATTCCGTCAGACCGCTGAAATCCATCGTGCTGCCCTGGAAGGCGCCACCCGAGCCGGGGTTTATATTGCCGTAAGGCCAGTAATTGGTGTTTGTCCCGGAGGTTGGCCCGATGCTGATCGAACCGATTTCAACGCCGCCGAAGTTGGTGCGGAACGACATATAGTTGTAGCTATTGTTGACGAATGTGCTCAGTGTGATCGGACCGCTCTCGACAGCAGTGATCAATGCCGCTGTGTCGCTGTTCGGGCCAACATTGTTCGCCTGAATCACCAGCGCATAACCAGGTACTTCATACGCCGAAATCAGATGCCCGGCGGGATCGTTCAGCGCATAGCTTCCATTCGCGTTGACTGTGTAGGGAATCGTTCCGGTCAGGCCGTTGGTGAGATCGTTGTAGCTGATCGTCAGCGCGGTCGAATTGATGGTTATGGTAAGAAAGTCGCCTACCGATGCAGTCCCGTTATAGGTGTGGGTAACAGCGGCAGGGGTGGCCGGCAATTGGCTTTGGTTTCCGCAACCGGAAAATCCAGCCAGGATCAGGAAGGCACTCAAGAGCCGAATTCGCATAGTATTCTCCTCAGGCAGATCTATTCATGCCCAAGCGTCTGTTATCGGCACTCCTTTGTGTCTCTTGGTGGTCGAGCGATGGATTCTGAACCTTTGTAACGTGACTTTCGATTCGGCATTTGAGTGAAGGCGAGTAAACTGCTCCTGAATGCAACAAAGCCCCGGTATCGACCGAGGCTTTGCTCTTTAAGTCTCTTTCTTGAATCCTGGGAAACTGATTCTCGTATTCTGTTCCCTCTTCGCTGTTTTTCAGTACCGATAATTCTCCGCTTTGTACGGCCCTTCAACCGGCACGCCCAGATAGTCGGCCTGTTTCGGAGTCAGCGTAGTCAGCTTCACGCCGATCTTTTCCAGATGCAGCCGCGCTACCTCTTCGTCCAGATGCTTGGGCAGCACATAAACGCCGACCTTGTAACTGTCGCGCTTCGCCCATAGGTCGAGTTGCGCCAGCGTCTGGTTGGCGAAGCTGTTGCTCATTACGAAGCTGGGATGTCCGGTGGCGCAGCCCAGATTTACGAGCCGTCCTTCGGCCAGCACAAAAATGCTGTGCCCGTCAGGAAATGTGTAATTGTCCACCTGCGGCTTGATATTGAGCTTTTTTACGCCCGGCTCCGCGTTCAGCTGGTCCATCTGTATTTCGTTGTCGAAGTGGCCGATGTTGCACACGATGGCCTGATCTTTCATGCGCTTCATGTGTTCAAGGGTAATGATGTCCGTATTGCCGGTGCACGTGACGTAGATGTCGCCGCGGCCCAGCGTCTCCTCAATGGTGGTCACTTCGAAGCCTTCCATCGCCGCCTGGAGCGCGTTGATGGGATCAATCTCCGTGACGATCACGCGAGCTCCCATGCCGCGCAGCGAGTGGCTCGAACCTTTGCCTACATCGCCGTAACCGCAGATGACCGCAATCTTGCCCGCGACCATCACATCTGTCGCGCGCTTGATGCCGTCGGCAAGCGATTCACGGCAGCCGTACAGGTTATCGAACTTCGATTTGGTCACCGAGTCATTCACGTTAATGGCAGGCACCAGCAGTTTGCCCTGCTCCATCATTTTGTAGAGCCGATGCACGCCCGTTGTGGTCTCTTCCGAGACGCCGCGCCACTCTTTCGCAACCTTGTGCCAGTGTTGCGGGTCTTCGGCGTAAACCTTCTTGAGCAGATCCTTGATGACTTTTTCTTCGTGATTCGACGCGGAGCCGTTGACCCACTGGTCGCCCTCCTCGAGCTCATAGCCCTTATGGATGAGCAAGGTCACGTCGCCGCCATCGTCCACTACCAGTTGCGGCCCTTTGCCGCCTTTGTGATTGAGCGCCTGCAGCGTACAAGCCCAGTACTCTTCCAGCGACTCGCCCTTCCAAGCAAAGACGGGAACGCCGGTGGCGGCGATGGCCGCGGCGGCATGATCTTGCGTGGAGAAAATGTTGCAGCTTGCCCAGCGCACTTCCGCGCCCAGGCTGACCAGCGTCTCAATCAGCACAGCCGTCTGGATGGTCATGTGCAGCGACCCGGTGATGCGCACGCCAGCCAGCGGCTTAGCGACCGCGTACTTGTTGCGAATCGACACCAGGCCGGGCATCTCATGCTCGGCGATGGTGATCTCTTTGCGGCCCCAGTCGGCCAGCGCGATGTCGGCTATCTTGTAATCCGTTGCAGCGGTCTCCAGCGTTGAAGTCGCCATATTTGGTGGGTGCTCCTGACATATTGAGAATATCATCCGCCTTGGAATTGCGGCCAAGTCCCCGTCTTTCAGGCCGCAAAAACAACCCGGCAAAAATTCATGCTATCTATGCGGCTGTTCGCGCGCCTTCGGCTTCCAGGAGTTGCCGCTTGCGCTCTACACCCCATCGATAGCCGGTGAGCGAGCCGCTAACGCCCACCACGCGATGGCACGGAACGACAATCGCCACTCGATTGGTGGCGCAGGCGCGGGCCACGGCGCGGGTTGCGTTGGGCATGCCCATCTCGCGCGCCAACTGGCTGTAGCTGCGCGTCTCGCCTCGGGGAATCTGGCGCAGCGCCTGCCAGACGCGCAGTTGAAACGCCGTCCCCCGCAGATCCATCTGCGGCAGTGCCAACTTCTTGGTTGAGTTTGGCTGGTCAGCAACCACGCGGAGGGCCGCTTCCACGAGCGTGGAAAGCGACGAATCGCGACGCAAGGTCGCAAGCGGAAACTCCTCGCGCAGGCTGGCCTCAGCCTCCGCCGAACTGGCTCCGAGCGCCAGCCAGCAAAGCCCGCGCTCTGTCGCTCCCACGACCAACCAGCCGAAAGGCGATCGTGCGGTGGTAAACCTGATCTGCTCGCCAAGTCCACCCTTTGCGAAGCGGGCGGGGGTCATGCCCAGTTGCGCGCCGTCATAGCCCCTGCTGGATGAGCCGAATCCGGCGTTGTAGATAGCGTTGGTCACGGTTTCTCCTTGTTTGAGCGCGCCGCGCAGGCTGGCCGCCCGCAGCGCGCGCTGGTATTGCAGCGGGCTGACGCCAAGCGCCTGCTTGAAGAGCCGCTGCACGGTGAATGGGCTCAATCTGACGAGCCGTCCCAGTTCGGACAGCGGGACGTGACGGTCGAGATTGGCTTCGATGTGTTCTCTGAGCGTCCGCAAAGGGCTGACCTGTATAGAGCCAGGCTTGCAACGCTTGCAGGGACGAAACCCGGCGGCTCGCGCCTCATCAGCCGAGCGGAAGAAGCGGACATTGGCCCGGAGCGGACGGCGACTCGAGCAGCTAGGGCGGCAAAAGACGCCGGTGGTGGTGACCGCGTAGAAAAAACCAGCTGTCGTGTCACTAGCCAGAACTTGTTTCCAGCAAGTCTCGGGGTCGATGGCCGCAGCGGCGTTTTCAGTCAGCACGTGTTGGGGTTTGCAGCTCATGAAAACCATAGTCGCCGATCAGTATCCCAACAAGCTACCCGATTCTTGCGCGCAATTCAGAATCATGACGCCGTTGGTGAAACTCGGCGGCGGTAGACCAAGACCGCGGTCTATACTCGGCTCCGCTTTTCGCGCTCACGCAACACCGTCTCGGCCCGCAGTAAATCCTCCTCGGTGTCCACGCCGATGGTGTCCGCTGGAGCCTCGGCCACATAAAGAGCGATGTCGTTTTCCAGCAACCGCAACTGCTCCAGCCGCTCGACGAGTTCCAATGGCGAGGGCGGCAGCGCGGCAAACCGCTCCAACGCGGCTCTGTGATAGGCGTAAATTCCCAGATGCTTGCGATAACCGGTGAAACCGGCACCGTCGCGGTCAAACGGAATCGTCGCGCGGGAAAAGTAGAGCGCACGGCCATCGAGGGCCGTGACCACTTTGACGGCATTGGGGTTTTCAAACTCCTCGGGCGGGCATGGGACGGCCAACGTGGCCGCCTCGACCTCAGGCCGCGCAAAGAGAGCCAGCAGCGGCGGGAAAAATGCCGTAGTCAGCGTCGGCTCATCGCCCTGGATGTTGACATATATATCGGCATCGATCTGTCGGGCAACTTCCCTCACCCGGTCCGACCCGCTAGGGCACTCTGGCGAGGTCATCACCACCGGAATACCGCGCTCCTGGCAGACGCCGGCCACTTCATTTGAATCAGTGGCCACAACAACAGGGTCCATAAGCCCGCTGGCGGAGGCCGCGCTCCAGACCCACTCGACCATGGGCCGGCCCGCGATGACGCGCAGCACTTTGCGGCTGAGCCGCGTGGAACTTAGCCGGGCCGGAATCACCCCTGCAATATGGAACGTGCTCATGCAGCCGAGTTTACACGAGCAGGGTCAGAGTTTATCGGCAGCGCGAGCCCGGTGGCTAAACAGTTCCAACTGAATAAGAGCTGGGTTGACCTTCAATCGAGCCGCCCGTAAAATCGAAAGTGGGAGTTGTGCGCGGATTTTGTCTTCGTCCAGTCCCCTCGGGCAAGCCCTTTAAGGCCTGAGCCTCTTCCGGCGGGGTAGCTCAGATGGTTAGAGCGACGGATTCATAACCCGTAGGTCGGCAGTTCGATCCTGCCTCCCGCCACCAAATAAATCAACAATATATGTAGATATTTGGGTCACGACACCCTTGCGCGGTTGCGCCGGAGTTGCGAGCGGTTGCCGCTACAGAAGCGCCATCTTCGTCTTTCGCCGAGCCGATCCTCGATGAAGACGTTCGCCCCTGGGATAATATGGCCATATGTATCCGCAATATCTATAGTTGCCCGTTCCGATCAAAGAAAACATGGGCCGCGACAGAGTTTCCTCTGTCGCGGCCTTCGGTCAAGCTACAAGTTAGAATGTGAACTTCGCCGAAACCTCCATCAGGCGCCTGCCGAGCTTATAGGGAGCAGAGCCGAAGCCCTCGGAAGGACTGTAGGAGGCGGTGGAGTTTGATGCGCCGCTCAACTGCAGAATGGTCTGCGAGGCATAGCCCGTGCCGAAGCTATGCACCGGATGATTCAGGAAGTTGAATCCCGCGAAGCGAAGGCGCAGGTTGCGACCCTCGCCCAGACCGATGTTTTTCTCCAGAGTGAGGTCGGAGTTGAAGAATGCCGGGCCATGGGAGTAGGGCTCGATGTACTGGCCATTCGTCCCCTGGGCCGGCACCGCAAAGCAAGCCGGATTGACGTACTGATTCGCAACCCGATTCGAGCGCGGGTTGCAGGTGAGTACCGGTTGCAGGTTGACATCCGGCGTGCCGAGAATCGTCTGTGATTCGACCGAATACGACCCACTGCCGTCGGTCGGGGTGATGCTGCCCTGCAAATAATATCCCGGCGAGGGGCTGACGCCGGTTTGCATGTTGGGGCCGCTCTGAATGTTGGTGATGCCGGAGATCAGCCAGTGATTGATGATGGTGCCCAGCGTATGCTCTTCCATGATCTTGCCCACTTGGTACGAGTAGCTCAGGTTGATCACCTGGGTACGGTCGAAATTCAGTGGACCATAGTTGTTTCTGAGGTTGAATGGGTCAATACCGGCCGTCCAGTTGAAATCCGCCGAGGACCCGAGAATGCCGAGCGCTTTGGAGAAAGAGTAGTTGACGTTGAAGTTAAGAGGACCGACTCGTTTGATCGCTTCGACCTGCAAGCCGTTGTAGTTGGCGTAGGTGTTGTGCTCCGGCACCAGAATCTGACTGTAATTCGGGAACGGCCGAGCGTTCTGAATGGCCTTGTCGCCGGTGTAGTTGTAGATGTTGTCGAGGGATGCAGCCTGTTGCGGTGTGCAGCCGGTCGGGTCGCAGGCGTTGTAGCCGGCCTTCCCGTTGATTGCCGCCGCCGCCGTTGGCGTGAACAGTGTCCCAACCGGGATCGCATTCACGTTGTCCAGAACGACTGCCTGCGTGGTGCCGTTGTCCATCATCGAATTGGTGTTGTTGCCGGCATACGATGCCTGCAGAATCCAATCGTGGGGCATTTGCCGCGAAATGCTGAGACTGTAGGTTCTGGTCTCAGGCTCTTTGTTGTCGATGGGATCGAGTCCATAAATGGTTGACGGCGAAATGAAGGTCTCCGTGCCTCCGGCATTTCCATAGGTGTTGGGATTGAGATGGAGGGTGCCGATGCTTTTCAGCGTGGTGTCGCCAAAGCCCATCAAGTCGGTGTAGCGAACGTGTTCCGCCTCAGCAAATTCGTTGGTTACGTCGGTGACCGAGTCGTGGAAGCGATAGGCGCCGAAGCCACCGCGCACCACAGTCTTGCCATCTTTCCGAACATCCCAGGCGAAGCCAACGCGCGGCTCAAAGTAAGTCGGCGGGGCGTTGTAAATGCCTGCATCGGGAACCGACGACGGCGTTTGCTGGTGCCAGGTGATGCCGGGCAATGGATTGGTTGTGGCGTTGTACGCAGTGTTGTAGAGGGCGGGGTTCCAAATGGCGGCGCCGACGCCGTGCTTATCCTGCCACGCGCCGAGTTTGGAGACGCGGACGCCGAAGGTTAAGACCAGATTCGCGGTTGCGTGCCATGTGTCCTGGGCATAAGCATCGACGTTCCAGAAGTACAGGTTCGTATATGGATTGAAGTTCTGCTGGTGCCAATCCTGAAACTGCCCTTCAAAGAAGTTTGCCAGGGCGTTGCCGCTGTTGGCCTCCCCGCCATTCGGATCATAGGCGGGCGAGCCGTCAGGATAAGTCCCGTTGTAACTGGTAAAGTAACAGCCCGCGCATGAATAGTAATAGCTCTGAATCACGCCATTGGTCTGCGGATTGGTTGCGGTCTGGTTGTTGGTGGTGCGCTGGCCGAAGACGCCCAGCTTCACCGTGTGCTTGCCCCAAACCTTGGTGAGGTTGTCGCCGAAGTTGGGCTGCAGCTTCTTCAACTGCAGTGGGTTGAGGGAGACGTCAGGCCACAGACCGAGCGGCAAGCCGCCATAGGGCGTGTATGTGCCCAACTGCGGAAACTGCGTATCTCCATTGTTGAATGCGCCGTTGTACGGATAATCGATGGCGGTTGACTGAAGCGCGGAGGTCTCCCGCGGAACAAAGTTCTGCTGGAAGGACATGATCGTTGCGTAGAGCTCGTTGGTCAGGGTGGGCGTAAACACGGTGACGTAGTTCGCCGCCCCGCTGTTCCCCCAAGTGTCATTGTTGACGCCGTAGCCGGGCGTATTCACAGCGCCCATGAGGCTGGATCCCGTCGGCGAATAATACGGCACCTGTGGCTGGCCCTGCTTGGACTGTTCATAGCTGTAGCGCGCAAAGAACAGATTGCGCGGGCTGATGGTATAGTCCATGCGCCCTGTATATTGCTGGACGTTGTTATTCACCAGGTTGAGGTTGTCATAGTTGAAGCCGTCGTTGCCCGTCGCGGTCCGTGTGGGTAGCGGCAGCGTGCCGTTGATCAGCGCCATCGCGCCTGGGTCCAAAAACGCAGAGATATTGCCGTTGTTGAGCGGCGACCAGTCTTTGCCCACAGTAGGCGCGGGCATGAGTGTCCAGTAGTTGCCGTTGCTAGCCATCGGCCCGAGGTAGTTTGAAATCTCCGCCTGGCTGAAGTCGCCAGCGCGCATGTTTTTTGTCGGCACCAGGGCGTGGATAATTGCGCTGCCGGCGCTGCCGTAAGCATACACATTCTTCTGGTCGTCAAACTCAGCACCGGCGAAGAAGGTGACTTTCTTCAAGTGTGGAATTCGGCCGCTGAGGGTTCCGCCGGGATAGATAAAACGGTCGTCGGGCCGCGCAATATTGTTGAATTTCGACAGCCAGTCGTTCGAGTTTAGCTGACTGAGGCGCGAATAGGTGAAGAGTGAGCCGTGATAATCCTTGGTGCCCGCCTTGGTTACAGCCTGGATGACCACAGGACCATTCGATTGGTCGGAGCCGAAGTTTGAGGTCTGCACCTGCACTTCGCTCACAAATGCGTCATTTATGTTTTGCAGGCCAGCGCCGAAGTTGCCGGCGTCCGTCAGGTTTGCGCCGTCGAGCTTCAGGGTGATGCCGGCCACCGGCGAGCCATTAGAGGCGTAGGGAGTTGGCTGCCCGACCTGGACCTGTGAAAAGTCCGGTGCGCTATTGGTAGAGCCCAGATTCCGAATGGCAAATCCGGGGAGAATCTTCTGCAATTCGGTGGCGTCGCGGCCAACCACCGAAAGGCGGTCCAGGTCGGCACCAGAAATGGTAGCGCTGAGTTGGCCGTTGTCGAGCGGCAGGGCCGCAATAGTTGCACCGACGGTAATGGACTCACTTGTGGCGCCAATATTGAGACGCAAGTCGGGAAGCACAAGGCTGTCTCCCGGGCTCAAATGAATGTCGGACCGGACCAGTTCCTTGAACCCAGTCTCCTGCACCGTCAGCTTATAATCGCCGCTCGGTTCAGCCTCGAATGTAAACGCGCCGACGCCGTTGCTGACAGACTTGCGCTCTGCCCCGGTTGCCACGTTCTGGAGCGTGACCGCCGCACCCGAAACGATTGCACCGGTCGAATCCTGAACTGTGCCGCTGAGCGACGCGCTGCCGACCTGTGCCTGCAGGCCGGAGCCCGAAATAAGCAACAGTATCAGTGCGAATAAAGACGATTGGCGCACCCACGAAAACGGTTGCGCCAGGCTTGCGATGACCCGTTTTGTTGCGATTTCCACGAAAGCCTCCAGTTGAATTCCCCCTAAATCGTTCATATCAGGCGTTTTGCCGAACGGACATAGAGTGGAAAAATCCAAATTTATGTTGCTCAAGGTTTATAGTGGTGTTTGATTTGCCGTGCCAAGGTCCTTACGGAAAGCACAAAAAATCCTTTCGGGTAAACTCCGAGGTAACTTATTTGTTTTGTTAGATTATAGCTAAATCTGAGATGCCAATCTTTACATGTAAAGAGCCGCATAAAGCGCTATTGGATTTCTGAATCCGATTCCGGTCTCAGAGCCGGGGCTTGATTTGGTTCCGTAGGGGGCTGTTCGAGTCGTGTTTGCCGAATCCTGCGCTGATGACCCGCCACCAGACAGATCAATCCAACAGGCCTTCGGCGGACCAAGGGCTCAAACGCTTGATGATGAATTTCAGACGGTGACTGAAACGTCGATTTCGTGTCTCAGGAATTCAGCACAGGATTCTCGAACAGCCCATCCGGCGATAAGGAGACTGGGTGCGAGAGCGGGCGGAGCGTCGCCGATGTTGGCGAGTGTGGAATAAACGATCTGCTGGCCGGGCTGCGCGGCGCGCGAGACGATGGCGCAGGGGAAGTCGGAAGGAAGGCCTTCTTCGAGCCATTGCTGAGCCAGTGGGCGCAGGTCACGGCCCGGCATATAGACAACGCGGGTCAAGTCTTCCAGTGACGATTGGCCGTCGGGTTGCGTTTGCGCGTGATGGCCGGTAGAAAAAATCACGCTCGATGCGCTGTTGCGGCTTGTCAGCGGGCAACCAATAGCCGCGGCGGCTGCAAAGGCGGCAGAGACGCCAGGGACAATCTCAAATGGAATATCTGCATCGCTGAGCGCCGCTATCTCCTCGGCGGCACGCCCGAAGATGAGCGGATCGCCACTCTTGAGCCGGACGACCTTGAGTTTTGCGCGGGCGTTCTCCACCATGAGCGCGTTGATCTGCTCCTGAGAAATGTTCTTCACGCCGCAGCGCTTGCCCACGTTGATGATCTCCGCGGCAGGCTGCGCAAGTTCAAGAATCGCTCGCGGAACAAGGTCATCGTGCAAGATGAGGTCCGCCGACTGAATGAGGCGGAGCGCTTTAACGGTCAGCAGGTCCGGATCACCGGGACCGGCGCCCACCAGATAAACCTGCCCACTTGATTTGGCGCTTTGGCCAGTTTGCGGCCCAAATGCGAGTTGACGTGAGGGGCAACTGGCGGATTCGCAAATCTCGCGGTGGGCCAGCCCATGTAGCAGAGCCTTGCGCGCCTCGCCGCGAGGATGCGTGGAGAGGATCTGGCGGCGCAGCCTTCCCAAATCTTCAAGCCACAGGCCGAGGTTAACTGGCAACTGCTCGTCGATCTCGCGGCGCAACCGCTGCGCGAATGCCGGACTCTCGCCGGCAGTTGAAATTGCGATCTGTAATTTGCCACGGCTGACCAACGAACCGAAATAAAAGTCGCAGTGGGGAGGGTCGTCCACACTATTCGATAGAATGCCACGCTCGACAGCTCCGCGATACACGGCGGCATTGACTTCTGACGAGTTGGTTGCGGCGATGACCAGAAAATTGCCATCAAGATCAGCCATTTCAAAGGGCCGCTGAATCCATTCGATTCTGCCGTCCATTGCGAGCCGCTGAATCTCAGACAATGCACTGGGCGCGATAACGCGAAGGCGTAATCCTGTTTTGAGTAGGCTACCGATCTTTTCGAGCGCAACTGTTCCTGCGCCTGCGATGAGACCGCGCCGCCCGTCGAGCTTGAGAAAAATCGGCAACAGATTCATGGCAACCTCATTCGGACACGCCGTAAGGCACGCGACCTGCGGGCAAGTCGCGCTCCACGGCTTCCAGAACTTCACCGGCAAGATGGGAGCGCAGTTCTTCGTTGCTGTGCCGCGCAAACCATGCGCGCAGGTTTTCTTCAGGCGAGCGGCTGGCGAGATAGTGGCGAAGCAGGCGCTCAATCGATTCAGGCACCAGCGGCGCGGGACAGCGGTAGCCTACCGGACGCGCAATAGAAGCGTGCTGGCCGACCGCTCCGCCGAGGCAGAAATAATACGCGTCGGTAAGCTTGCCCTCGTGCTTGATCTTTTTGCCCTCAATGCCGATGTCGGCGATCCAGTGTTGTCCGCAACTATTGGGGCAACCGGTGACGTGCAGCCTTAGTTGCTGGTCAAACTCCGGCAGCCGCTCCTCAAGCTCATTCACGATCCAGCGCGTAAAGCCCTTGGTCTCCGTGATGGCCAGCTTGCAGAACTCCGTGCCTGTACAGGCCACGGCGCCTCGCCAGAAGGACGAGCCCTCGACATGCAAGCCGAGTTTGCCCAGCTCTTGCGCCAGCGCCACTGCTTTTTGATTGGGAATGTCGATGAATAACAGATTTTGCGAGACTGTGGTGCGCAACGCTCCGCTGCCGAAGCGCTCTGAAAGCTCGGCTGCGGCTTCCAACTGTTCACCGCTAAGTCTGCCGCGCAGCACCGATGCGCCAACATAACTCAGCCCGGGCGTGCGCTGCGGATGAATGCCCGTGTGATCGCGGAAGATGTCGTCGGGAACTTCTTCTGGGACGGCGGGCAGCAGCGTGAAGTCGAGACGCGAATGCAGTTCGACGAGAAAACTCTCTGGAGTCCAGCCTTCTTTCAGAAAGAGATATTTGAGGCGGGCTTCATTGCGGTTTTCGCGCAATCCCTGCTGCTCGCGGAAGATCTCAGCAACGGCTCTGACCACGGGCACCACTTGATCGGGAAGAACGAAGGCATCAAGGCGAACAGCAAGATGCGGCTCCTTCGAGAGGCCACCACCGACGCGTAGCGAATAGCCGATCTGACCATTGTGCTCGGTTGCAGTGAGGCCAATGTCGTTGATCTCAGGATGCGAGCACCACGAGGGGCAGCCAGTAACTGAGATCTTGAACTTGCGTGGCAAGTTATAAAATTCTGAATTTCCCTTGAGCAATGCCGAAATCTCGTCGGCAAGCGGAGATGCATCGACCAGCTCATCGGCTGCCACACCGGCCAGCGGACAGCCGGTGACATTTCGTACGACGTCGCCGCAGGCGCCCTTGGGGGAAAGGCCGGCAGCGTCTAGCGCTTCTACAACCTCGGGAAGCGATTCGATAGTGAGCCAGTGAAGTTGAATGGCCTGACGCACAGTGATATCGGCGAGATTCCTTGCATATTTGCGTGCCAGCCCGCCGATCATGCGAAGTTGCGAAGCGGAGACGATGCCGTTGGGAATACCGATGCGCATCATGAAGTAATCCGAAGCCAGGCCTTCACCGCCCTTGCCTCCAGTCGCGCCTACGCCGTCGCCCTGTGTATAGATGCCCCACCACTTGAAATAAGTAGAAGCCCAGTCGGGCAACACGCTTTCGCGACCCTGCCGGGCAAAGAAGCGCACCTCATCGAAAGCTGCCCACGGGTTCTTTTCGCGCTTCAGGCGCTCGGCCTTTTGTGCTTTCGTTTCCTTCTCTTGAACTGCTTCAGTCATTTTTCCTCATCGCATAAAAACAAGAATCCCGCGGCAGCGTTGGCTGTATCGCGGGCATTTGGGAACCGTGGATTTCGATCTGAACTTTTGACCCAGGTCACCTGGCCGCGCGGAGCAGCATACCGTAGCGACAACAGGGTTGACCGGTCATAAACGAATATTACGGGCGAGGAACCCCAAAGTCAAGGTGGACGCGGAGAGCTGATTCATGACCTTCCTTGTTGACAAGAAATCACAAGTTCGCTACGTTGAACAAACAAGGTCGTATCGAGATGCAAACTATTTTCACAAAAGTCGCGTGTTGTTGCTGTCTACGCTAGCGCCCGCTGGCCTGTCCGCGATTTTTGCCTGTTCCGGCACAAACTTTCTCCACTGAAACTTCAGGTACAGAATGACCGTGCATACACACATCTCTGAACTCACGCTTGAGCGCTCTGTCTCCGTGGCAGGCAGGCGCGGAACCGCGTGTTGCTGTTGCTGCCGCTGTCGCGCACTCTTGCTACGCGGCTGAATTCCCTCGCGATATAGAAAAAACAAAATTCAAAGGAGAATCTAAAGTGCCAAAAGCTCTTGATGCCTTTAAGTCCGCTTCTTTGCGGCGGTTGCCTGTGTCGATCTCTGTAGTGCTTCTTCTGTTTGCTACAGCCGCCGGACTGCCCCTGGCCGCGCAGGACGACATCACCACGCAAAACGCTACGTCCGCATACAATGGCGCATTCATCGCCGGGCCGGCCTCGAACCCACTGAGCTTCCTGAACGGCGCGGCCTGGCGTACTACCGGCAACCCGGCGCCCTATGACTTTCGCGACTTTGCCCCGGCAACCTGGTTTGACGCAAAGCTGCCTAATTGGATCGATCTGCAGGCCGAGGAGCGATTTCGGTATGAAGCATACGACAATTTAAGCTTCAAAGCGAATGTCGATGACTCCTACTTGTTGAACCGCTTCCGCTTCCAGGCGGATCTGCATACGCCCAGTTGGTTCCGGGTTACGGCGCAGGTGCAGGACGCCCGTGCGGGCTTCCAAAACCCGCCGATCGGACCGCCGAACACGGTTCGCTGGGATCTCAAGTTGGCGTATGCGGAGGTTGGCGACCCTGAGAAACACTGGTTCAGCCTGCGCGTGGGGCGGCAGCTGATCAACTACAACAACACCATCATCGCCAACTCCGAGTGGCGCAACCAGGCGCGTTCCTACGATGCGGCGGTGCTGAACCTGAACGGAAAGCGCGAGCACCTGGGCATCTTCGCCGCCTCGGCTGTAGTGCCGCAGGCCTATGGGCTGACCCCGCATCAGGAAGGCAACAACATCTACGGGGCCTACGGCCGCATCGATAATTTTCTTGTGCCGCACTCGAATCTTGAGCCGTTCTTCCTGTGGCGCGTGCAGCCGGCAGAGGTCATCGAGCCGGCCGTCGCCAAGACCACCGGCAAGGAAAACGAGAAGGCTGGTGGCGTGCGCTTCAAGGCGCAAGCCCACGCGGCGCTCGACTACGGGGGCGAGGCGATCCTCGAAACTGGCACAGTAGGATCGCAGCCTCTTCGAGCCTCGGCAGCGCAGGCAGGAGCGGCATACCAGTTCCTCAATGCAGCGGCCAAGCCGCGCGTCTTTACCCAGTACGACTACGCCACGGGCAACAGCAATCCGGCGCATAACGCATCGCACACCACCTTCGATACGATCTACCCGACAGCCCACGACCGCTTTGGAATCACTGATCTGTTCGGCTGGCAGAACATTGAGTCGGTGCGGGCGGGGGCCACCGTTGAGCCCCACCGGCGGCTCACCTTCACGGTGCAGGGGCTGGACATTTGGGCGGCTGATGCGCTGGACTCGATCTACAACACTTCAGGCAGCGCGATCGTGAACAACAAGACCAACCACGGCCGCCATGTGGGAGCGGAGATCGATGGCTACTCCTGGTACGAACTGAATAGGCACTTTAACCTGGGCGGTGGCATCGGCTACTTCGGCGGCGGCCAGTTCCTGACCAATGTGTCAACCAGCCACTCGTACACGACCTATTACTTTGCGCTCAATTTCAAAGACAACGGAAAGCATTAGCCTGCGCCAAGCTGGAACTCGGGACGATGCTGGTGGGCTATGGCTTCAAAGCCAGCGCGAACAGCAACAATCGGAAGTCGATGGAATAAATCCCAGTTCCGATCGTGGAGCTTGGGACTGCAAAATTTAAGAGCGCCGGTGGCGAAGCGGCTAACGCGCAGGTCTGCAAAACCTGCATTCGCGGGTTCAACTCCCGCCTGGCGCTCCAGATTCAGATGACACCGTATAGTGACTTGCAAAATTGCACGCTAACCGGAGTTTTGGTACTATCAGTTCACACATGGTACGCGCCTCCCAACGCCGCTCTTGTTGTCGCCTGTCGAATATCTTCGACGGGTGCCTGTACTAGTCTCTGATTTCCCTTTTGCAATCCATCAGAAGACGCACCCCTCGCTGAAAAGCCGGTGTGCGATCCCGCATTATTGGCCTTCAGCGATTCCCGCACTGAATGAGGTCAATCATGCAGGTCACTGAAAATGCACCACCCAAAATATCTCCGCCCGCTCAGATCGCCGATCTGCAGCGCCTGAGCCATCTGCGCCTGTTGGAGGCGGAGAGCATTCACATTCTGCGCGAAGTGGCCTCTGAATTTGAGCGCCCCGTTATGCTTTACTCAGTCGGCAAAGATTCATCGGTCATGCTGCGACTGGCGCAAAAGGCCTTTTATCCAGCGCCGATTCCCTTCCCTCTGCTGCATGTGGACACCGGCTTCAAGTTCGCGGAGATGCTCACGTTTCGCGATGCCATGGCCCGCTCAGTTGGCGCTGAGTTGCTTGTCTGGCGCAACGAAACTGCCATTACTGCTGGGACTAATCCTATTGCGCTCGACACAAAGCGCTGCTGCGGATTGCTGAAGACGCAGGCGCTGCTTGATGCGTTGCGGCACTACAACTTCGATGCGGCCTTCGGCGGCGCGCGACGCGATGAAGAAAAATCCCGCGCCAAGGAGCGCATCTATTCCTTCCGCGACAATGCCGGGCAATGGGATCCAAAAAATCAGCGGCCTGAATTGTGGAACCTTTACAACGCGAGAATTCATTTCGGCGAAAGCATTCGCGTTTTTCCGCTCTCCAACTGGACAGAGATGGACGTATGGCAATACATCCACGAAGAAAACATTCCTGTGGTGGATCTCTACTTTGCCAAAGAGCGCCCGATGTACGTGCGCGGCGATGCGCTTCTCCCTATCGAGCAATCCTTCGTCGCGAGGAAGGGCGAGCAGCCCCAGATGGTCAAGTCACGGTTGCGTTCGCTGGGATGCAGTCCTTGCACCGGCGCCATTCGCTCGGACGCCGACACGATTCCCGCAATCATTGCGGAGTTGCTCTCCTTCCGTGTTTCCGAGCGCGCCAATCGCGTCATCGATCACGATCAGGAAGGTTCCATGGAGATCAAGAAGCGGGAGGGATATTTCTAAATGGCCGCAGTTTCGACACAACCACTCCCGGCAGGCGAGTTTCTCGCCGAGGAGCGTGAGAAGGATCTACTTCGCTTCTCCACCGCCGGCAGCGTGGACGACGGAAAGTCCACGCTCATCGGCCGCCTGCTCTACGACACGCAGTCGGTTTACGAAGATCAGGTACGCTCCATCGAAGGCAAAGGAACCACCGCGCCCGGACAGATTGATTTTGCTTTGCTCACTGACGGACTGCGCGCGGAGCGCGAGCAGGGCATCACCATCGATGTCGCTTACCGCTATTTTTCTACTCCGCGCCGTAAGTTCATCATCGCGGATACGCCGGGCCACGAGCAATACACGCGCAACATGGCCACTGGAGCCTCTACAGCAGATGCCGCGGTAGTGCTGATTGACGCGAGCAAAGGCGTTCTTATTCAGTCGCGCCGTCATGCCTACATCGCGTCGCTGTTACGCGTTCGTCATGTTCTCGTTGCGGTAAACAAGATGGATTTGATCGGCTACAACGAAGAAGCATTCCGCGCCATCAAGCTGGATTTTACGTTTGTCTTGGATTCGATTGCGGCTGATACAGGAACTCCTGTTGAGGCAAGCTTTGTACCGGTCAACGCGCTGGCTGGAGATAACATCGTCCATGGATCAGAAGCAATGCCTTGGTACCAGGGGCCGTCGCTGCTGGAGCTTCTGGAATCGCTGCCATCGTCGCAGGACACACGCATAGAGCCCTTCCGCTTTCCTGTGCAGCGCGTCCTTCGCCCCGATCACACGTTTCGCGGATTTGCCGGCCAGATTGCCTCAGGAACAATTGCTCCGGGAGACAAGGTTACGGTGCTTCCTTCCGGCAGAATTGCTGAGATCGCGCGCATCGTCACGTTTGATGGCGACCTTAATAAGGCTGTTGCACCGCAGTCGGTCGCTTTGGTCTTGGATCGCGAACTCGATATCAGCCGCGGCGACATGATCGTTTCAGCGCAGACTGCGGCGACCGTCGCCAAGAACATTCGCGCCGCGCTTGTGTGGATGGATAAACAGCCTCTCCATCGCAATCGCCGTTATCTCCTCAAACACACCAGCCAGACGGTTCCTGCATTTGTTTCCTCAATCGAACATCGAACTGACATCGGCACGTTAGCGCATGAAGCCGCCGATTCACTGGAGATGAACGGCATCGGCGTTGTCAACATCGGTTTATTACGCCCGATTGCTCTCGACACTTACAGCGAGAATCGGTCGACCGGCGCATTCATTCTGATCGATGCCGAAACCAACAGCACCGTTGCGGCAGGCATGATTATCGCGGCGACCTCGATGACTGCTGCGGGTGAACACCTTCATGCGGACGCATGGGGACCGGTAACGACCAACGAACGGGCCGCGCGCTGGGGACACCGCGGCGGCGTGCTCGAACTTAGCGGGCCCGTGGATCTGATTGACTCCATCGAGCGCTCACTGTTTTCCGTGGGAGTTGTTTCCAATCGCATCGACACCGGCGATGAAATCTTTCTTCTTCATCCCAGCCTGCTGGAGACCATCACCAGACTCGATGTTCAATCTGGCCAGCTTGCGCTGGTTGTGAACACTAACGAAGGTAGCACAGTTATCGCCCGAATAGACGGGCATGAACTTTCTCTTGACGCGAACGAACCTATGCATGCCGTCTCCGCGGTCCATCGTTTGTTGCAGGACGCAGGCGTCTTTATCCCTCCGGAAAGGGCAGGTTTGTAATGAGCACAGCAGAAATCGAAACACAGACGAAGTTTAAGCTGGATGAATTGCGCGCGACACTTGCGCTTGAAATCACAGACAAACAGGACGCTTGCCTGACTTGCAGTTTTCAAGCTGAAGACGTGCTTCTGGTGAAGCTGGCCATCGATTTGGATGCGAAGATTCCGATCCTTTTTCTGGACACCGGCTATCACTTTCGCGAGACCTATGCCTATCGGGATCGCATTGCGCGTGAATGGCAACTCAATCTGATTAACCTGCTGCCGAAAAAAACCGTGGCAGAACAGGAGGCCGAGCATGGTGTTCTTTATCAATCCGCGCCCGACGAGTGTTGCAGGCTGCGCAAGGTTGTCCCGCTCTTCAAGGCGGTTGCAGGATATCGCGTTTGGATTACTGGTTTGCGGCGGGAGCAGGCAAAGAGCCGCGCGGCTCTCGAAGAGCGAGCGCTGTTCACGCTGCCCGGCGGCAAGCAGGTGCTGAAGCTGGCGCCTCTCGCCGGATGGAGCACGCGAGACATTTGGTATGCCTGCGAAGAACTTGCGATTCCCCTGCTGCCTCTCTATGAGCGTGGCTACTCCTCCATCGGCTGCGAACCATGCACGACGCTGCCTCTCGATCCAGGCGATCCGCGCTCCGGGCGCTGGGCCGGCCGCAAGGTTGAATGCGGCATTCACATCGAAGTAGCGCCGCCAAAATTGAACGGGCGCGAAGGGGCCTGATACAAAATGCAATATTTTCTTGGATTCGCCATCGCATTATTTATCGCGCTCACTGGAGTCGGAGCAGGCACCATCACTGTGCCCGTTCTGATTTTGTTTCTCGGAATAGCTGCGCCTGATGCGGTAGGAATTGGCCTGATGTTCGCCACTGCCGTAAAACTGATTCTCGTGCCCACGCAAATTGTCCGCCGCAACGTAATCTGGCGGACTCTGGGGTTTATGCTATTGGGCGGCGCACCAGGTGTCATCGTCGGTTCGCTGTTCCTTAAGCATCTGGTGAACGCCGGATCGCAGAACCTGCTCAACGCGATACTTGGATTGATTCTGGTGGCGACGGCAAGTTGGCAGATATTCTTCTCCTTCCGCCCCATGAAAAAGAACCCGAACGCCCGGGATCGCAGCCCACTGCTTTCGTGGCTGATGCTTCCTGTGGGCGCTGAAGTCGGCTTTTCTTCAGCCGGCGCAGGCGCCCTGGGCAGCGCCGCGCTGCTCAGCCTTACTCCTTTGGAGCCCGCGCAGGTGGTCGGCACAGACATCGCGTTTGGCTTTGTGGTCTCGCTCATCGGGAGCGGTGCGCACTGGTTTTCGCATGCCTCCAATCCCGATTTGCTGACTCACCTCATTGAGGGCGGCGTTGCCGGGGCCATTTTGGGGACCATCCTCAGCACGCGCATTCCACGCCGTCAGTTGCGTTTTGCGCTCTGGGTCTGGCTGCTGGTGCTTGGCGGGCAACTTCTCTTCAATAGTTATGAGGGGTGGGCAATCCCACACAGGCAAAATGTGAGCCAACCTCAACCGCTGCAGCCAACCGGAACTTTTTTGAAAAGCGCGTCCGAGTCCCGGAATCCGGGATAGACTGCGCCTCCCAGGCTCCAACCAGCCCTGCGCGGAAAACTGTTCTGAGATTCCGGCGTAGCTCATTCTTGACCACTTCTGGCCTGAGTGCGCTTTTCGTGGATTGAGTTGCGGTAATAAAATCATTTTCGAGAGCCCCTCGGCTGCTCTCCGAACAAGAGCCGCGCTCCAATCAGCGTCTGAGCGCAAGAAATTCTCGCCGTGACGTAAAATTTTCGGTATATTAAAGACTCCGGCACCATCCCAGACACGTTCGAGCCTGCTCGATCAGGCAATTTCAGGAACGATAAGGCGATTTCCTCCCTCGGAATCGCGCGCATTTGTGCATCTTGGGTTAAACATCGCAATCAGCACGGAAACACTCCATCGGGAAGGTTGCAATGCAATCATCGGATCGGCATATTCACATTCCGCGCCCGCAAGGGCTTTACCATTCGCGCAACGAGCACGACGCCTGCGGCATGGGCTTGGTCGCCAGCATTCGCGGCGAAAAGAGCCACGACATTATCCGCAAGGGTCTTGAGGTGCTCATCAACCTCACCCATCGCGGCGCGGCGGGTTGCGATCCGGAAACGGGCGACGGCGCGGGAATTCTGATTCAGATTCCGCACATCTTTTTCGTGCGTGAATGCGGCGAGTTGGGAATGCAGTTGCCTGAACCGGGCGCCTATGGCGTGGCCATGTGCTTTCTGCCCGTGGACAAGCACAGCCGCCTGCAATGCGAGGGTGTCTTAGAGCGCATGGCCCAGGAAGAGGGCCTGACGGTGATTGGCTGGCGCGATACACCGGTGAACGGCATCGCCATCGGCCGGGAGGCGCGCGCCTCACAGCCTTACATCGAGCAGTTGTTCCTGGGACGGCCCGATGACTTGGATGAAGACGCCTTCGAGCGGCTTCTCTACAAAGTTCGCCGCCGCACCGAGAACGAGATTGACGCCTCGGAAATTGAGGGCAAGGACTTGTTCTACGTCCCCTCGCTCTCCTGCCGCACCATCGTTTACAAGGGCCTGATGCTGGCGCCGCAGATAGAGAAGTTCTACTTCGAGCTGGCCAATCCGCTGGTCTCCAGCGCGCTCTGTGTGGTGCATCAGCGCTTCTCCACCAATACGTTTCCGAGTTGGAAGCTGGCGCACCCTTACCGCTATGTATCGCACAACGGTGAGATCAACACCATCCGTGGCAACGTGAGCTGGATGAATGCGCGCCAGTCGGTGCTGGAGAGCCCGCTGCACGGTGACCAGATCGACAAGCTCTACCCGGTCATCATGCCAGATGGCAGCGACTCGGCCTCGCTGGACAACGCCGTCGAGTTTCTCTTCCAGTCGGGGCGCTCGTTGCCTCATGTCATGGCCATGCTGATTCCCGAAGCCTGGGCGGGCAATCCCGACATGGACGAAGACAAGCGCGCCTTTTACGAGTATCACGCCTCGCTGATGGAGCCCTGGGACGGCCCGGCGGCCATCACTTTCACGGACGGCCGCGTTATCGGAGCCACACTCGATCGCAACGGATTGCGCCCCGGCCGCTACATCGTGACAAAAGATGATGTAGTGGTGCTGGCCTCCGAGGCCGGTGTGCTGGACGTTCCGGCAAAAGATATTCGCAAGAAAGGCCGCCTGCAACCCGGCCGCATGTTCCTGGTCGATACGGTCCAGAAGCGCATCATCAGCGACAGCGAAATCAAGAAAGAGTTGGCCGGCCGCCAGCCTTACGCAAAATGGCTTGAGGAGCGGCAGATCTCGCTGGATGAGTTACCCGAGCCTTCGCGCATGATCGCCTCGAACCCCGAAACGCTGCTGCGCCGCCAAAGGGCGTACGGTTACAGCGAAGAAGACCTGAGGATTCTGCTGGCGCCCATGGCAGCGCGAGGCGAAGAGCCCATCGGCTCCATGGGCACCGATGTGCCGCTGGCTTGCCTCTCTGACCGCCCGCAACCCTTGTTCAGCTATTTCAAACAGCTTTTTGCTCAGGTCACCAATCCGCCCATCGATCCTATCCGCGAGGAGATGGTGATGTCGCTGATCAGCTACATCGGCACAGAGCGCAACATTCTCGACGAGGCGCCGGAGAACTGCCACACGCTCAAGCTGCCGCATCCCATTCTGACCAACCGCGACCTGGAAAAGCTGCGCCGCGTATCTTCAGGAGATTTGCTGGCAACTACGCTGCCAACGTTGTTTCGCGCTGCCGATGGCGAGCGAGGCCTGAAGCACTCGCTGGAGGACCTGAGCGCCCGCGCCGCGCACGCCGTCGAGTCAGGATATACGCTGCTGATTCTTTCCGATCGCGGCGTCGATCCGACCTACGTGCCGATTCCCAGCCTGCTGGCGATGGCCGCGGTGCATCACCGGCTCTTGGCCGACAAGACCCGTACCCAGGTGGCGCTAATCATCGAAAGCGGCGAGCCGCGCGAGGTGATGCACTTTGCCCTTCTGATCGGCTACGGCGCAAGCGCCATCAATCCTTACCTGGCCTTTGAAACTCTGCACGACCTGAAACATCGAGGGCTGTTGCCGCACAACGTTACCGCCAACCATGCGGAGAAGAACTTTATCAAGGCCATCAACAAAGGCCTTCTGAAGACCTTCTCGAAGATGGGCATCAGTACCCTGCAAAGCTATCGCGGCGCCCAGGTCTTCGAGGCAGTGGGACTCAATCATTCACTGGTCGAAGCATATTTCTCCGGCACGGCTTCGCGCATTGAAGGCGTGGGCCTGGACGTGCTGGCGCGCGAGGCGCTGCTCAAGCACGCTTACGCCTTCCAGCCTCTCACGGAATCTGAAACCGAATTGGTCGTCGGCGGCCACTATCAATATCGCGAAGGCGGTGAGTATCACCTGCTGAATCCGGAGACCATCAGCAAGCTGCAGCAGGCAGTGCGCGCAAATAACCCTACCACTTTCCAGGAATACACTGATCTGCTCGATGATCAGAACCGCCATCTTTGCACCCTGCGCGGACTGCTCAAGCTCAATTACGCAGCCAAGCCCGTGCCACTCGACGAAGTTGAACCGGCCAAGGAGATCGTCAAGCGTTTCACAACCGGCGCCATGAGCTTCGGGTCGATCAGCAAGGAAGCGCACGAAACTCTGGCCATCGCCATGAACCGAATCGGCGGCATGTCCAACACCGGTGAGGGCGGCGAAGAAGAAGAACGCTTCAAGCCCGACGCGAACGGCGACTCGCGCCGCTCGGCCGTCAAGCAGGTCGCCAGCGGCCGTTTTGGCGTGACAACCAATTATCTGGTCAATGCCGACGAGTTGCAGATCAAAATGGCGCAGGGCGCAAAGCCCGGCGAGGGCGGCCAGTTGCCCGGCCACAAAGTGGATGAGATCATCGCCAGGACGCGCCACTCCATTCCCGGCGTGGGACTGATCTCGCCGCCGCCGCACCACGACATCTATTCCATCGAAGACCTGGCGCAACTTATCTATGACCTGAAGAATGTCAATCCCAAGGCGCGCATCGCCGTCAAGCTGGTCTCCGAGGCCGGCGTGGGCACGGTGGCCGCAGGCGTGGCCAAAGCTCATGCGGATGTGGTGCTCATCTCCGGCGACACCGGCGGCACCGGCGCATCGCCGCTGAGTTCCATCAAGCATGCCGGGCTGCCGTGGGAGCTGGGCCTCGCCGAAGCACAACAGGTTCTACTGCTGAACGATCTGCGCGGCCGCATCAAAGTTCAGACGGACGGCAAACTTCAGACCGGCCGCGACGTGGTGATTGCCGCACTCCTGGGAGCAGAAGAGTTCGGATTCGCCACCACGCCCCTGATTGCCATGGGCTGCATCATGATGCGCAAGTGCCATCTGAACACCTGCTCGGTGGGCATTGCCACGCAGGATCCGGTGTTGCGCGCGCGCTTCAAGGGCCAGCCCGAACACGTGGTAAACTTCTTTTTCTTCATCGCCGAGCAGGTGCGCCAGCACATGGCCAAACTGGGCTTCCGTACCTTTGATGCGATGGTGGGCCGCGTGGACAAAATCGATGCCGCCATCGCGCACGACCACTGGAAGGCCAAGGGAATCGATCTCTCTTCGATCCTCTACGTGCCTACGCTGCCTTCACGCGTGGCGCACCGCAAGATGCAGGCACAAGATCACGGCCTCGACCGCGCCCTCGATCACGCCCTCATCGAAAAAGCCGCGCCAGCCCTCAAATCAAGAACTCCTGTCACTGGCAGCTTCCATATCCGCAACACTCATCGCACCGTTGGCGGAATGCTGGGCGGTGAAATTGCGCGCCGCTACGGATCAGCCGGTTTGCCCGATGAGACCATTCACTACAAGTTCCAAGGCTCAGCCGGCCAGAGCTTCGGCGCATTCGTTCCCAACGGAGTCACGCTGGAATTGGAAGGCGATTCAAACGATTATTTGGGCAAGGGGCTTTCCGGTGGGCGCATCATCGTCTATCCGCCCAAGACCTCGAGCTTCCTTCCTGAGGAGAGCATCCTGGTAGGCAACGTGGTACTCTACGGCGCGACCAGCGGCGAAGTCTTCCTCAATGGAATCGCCGGCGAGCGCTTCTCCGTGCGCAACTCCGGCGCTGTTGCGGTGGTAGAAGGCGTGGGCGACCACGGCTGCGAATACATGACCAACGGCACGGTTGTCGTGCTCGGGCTCACCGGGCGCAACTTTGCTGCCGGCATGAGCGGCGGATTAGCCTATGTCTACGACGATCAGGGCGATTTTGCCGCGCGACGCTGTAATCAGGCCAGTGTCGATCTGGAACCGTTAGTATCCGATGCCGACGTGGCTGAGGTGCGCGGCCTGCTGCAACGCCACCGAGACCTGACCGGCTCGCCGCGCGCTGCCTGGATTCTGGAGCGATGGGCCGAGGCGCAGCCGCGCTTCATCAAAGTTTTTCCGCACGAATACAAGCGCGTACTTGGCATTGCCAGCCCCAGTGCCGACTCTGATGCAAGCAATATTTCTCCCACAACTTCGTCGCCTCTGGCGGCAGCCGAGGTGCACCATGGGTAAGGTTACCGGATTCCTTGAAATTGAACGCGAACAGCCGGCCCGCCGCAAGGTCGAGGAGCGACTACAGGATTGGTTTGAGGTCTACCAGCCTTTTCCTGAAGAGAAGCAGCGCGAACAGGGCGCACGCTGCATGGATTGTGGCGTTCCCTTCTGCCACTCCGGCTGCCCGGTCAACAACCTGATCCCCGACTGGAACGACCTGGTTTACAACGGCCGCTGGGAGGCGGCCATCCGCCGGCTGCACTCGACCAACAACTTTCCTGAGTTCACAGGCCGCATCTGCCCCGCACCCTGCGAGGCCGCATGTGTGCTGGCCATCGACCAACCTGCCGTCTCTATAAAGCTCATCGAGCGCAGCGTGGTCGATCGCGCGTGGGACGAAGGCTGGATTCATCCCGAGCCGCCTGAGCAGAGCACCGGCAAGAGAGTTGCTATTGTCGGCAGCGGACCTGCTGGATTAGCGGCGGCGCAGCAGTTACGGCGCATCGGACATTCCGTCACTGTCTATGAAAAGAGCGACCGCATCGGCGGTCTGCTTCGTTACGGCATTCCTAACTTCAAGCTGGAAAAGCAGGTCCTCGACCGCCGTATACAACAGATGCGAGCCGAGGGAGTTACCTTTGTCGCCAACGCTCATGTGGGCGTCAACTTGCCGGTAGACAAACTCACCGAACGCTATGATGCCATCCTGCTGTGCGGCGGCTCCGAGCAACCGCGCGACTTGAAGATCCCCGGCCGCGAACTTAAAGGCATTCATTTCGCAATGGATTTCTTGCCGCAGCAGAACCGTCGCTGCGAGGGCGACCATCTTGATGCTGCACAGGACATCCTTGCCGATGGCAGGCGTGTGGTTATCATCGGCGGCGGCGACACAGGCGCCGACTGCCTGGGTACCAGCCTGCGCCAGCACCCCTTGAGCGTTCACCAATTCGAGATCATGCCCAGGCCGCCCGAACAGCGCGCCGCCTCTACGCCCTGGCCGATGTGGCCCTTGCAGCTGCGCACCGAAGCCGCACACGAAGAGGGTGGCATACGCGACTGGAGCATCAACAGCGTCGAGTTCACCGGCGACGCCGAGGGCCGCGTTAAGCAGTTGCACGCAGTTCGCGTTGGCCCTCCGCCGAAGTTCGAACCCATCCCTGGTTCCGAGTTCACACTGGATGTCGATCTGGTGTTGCTGGCTATGGGCTTCTTGGGGCCTGTGCGCTCGGGAATGATTGAACAATTGGGAGTGGCTCTGGACAGCCGCGGCAACGTAGCCACAGACGCCGACTACCGGACATCAATCGAGAATATCTTTGCTGCCGGCGATATGCGCCGCGGCCAATCGCTTGTAGTCTGGGCCATCAGCGAAGGCCGCAAAGCCGCCGCGTCCGTCGATCGCTACCTCGCCACTGTCGCTGAACCCGTATCCCAGCATCATCGCGCCCTTGCCTGAGATCTTCAGGGGATGAATAGCTCCAGCCTGACTTTCCAAGTGACGGACTGGCCGGGCGGCAGCGTAACCATCCCCGTATCTCTGTTGCCCCACTCTTTTCCGAATGGATCGTTGTAATTGAACTGAGGCTCGATCGCGATGAACTTCCGGTCGAGTGGAGAATACACCTGCACGGTATTGATGTGGCGGCTGAGCGCCACTATGCGAAGCCCATACTTCGCGGCTGGGTCAATGATCTCCGAGTAGGAGCTGCCATCGGAATCCTTCTTCAAGTTCGTCCAGTTGTCGTCCAGAAATAGACCGCCGAGCGCCTTGCCTCCCTTGGCGGTAAAGTCATAAGGCGTGCCCTCGACAGGCAGCAGCTTGCCTGTGGGGAAGACATCGTCGGAGTTGTTGACTTCGGCGCGCTGGTCGCCGGCAACGTGCAGGCGCGCCTGCTTGCGGTCGCCGCTGGGCAAATTGAAATAGGGGTGCCAAGCGATGCCTACGGGTTCTGGCTTGTCGCCCACATTTCTTACCTCAACTGTCGCAATTACCGCATCGCCGCTGAGAGAGACGGAGACACTTACATCGGTCTTCGAAAACCACTGTTGGCTCAAGTTGTTATTGTGAATTACGCCGCTTACGGTCCTGGTGTCGCCCGCCGCAGTCTGTTTTACATCGTCCGCTTTGGAGGCGAAAATGAGACCGTGGATCGCATGTGGAGCGGCTTCCGGCTTACCGCCCTTCCAGTTCGCGTCCAGCGTCAGCGGATTTCCCTGCCATTCGAAAGACACTGTCTTGTTTCCGTTGGAAAGAGGCCCGATGATGCGATTGGCAAAGGGAGCCAGAAAAGCTCCGCCGAAGGTGAAGGCTTTTGTGCCATAGGGATCGTCGGGGCCTCCCAGGATACTCGCCGCCTCTTCGATAGACGGAGAATGAAGCAGGGAAATCTCTCCTTTGCCCGGCACGTAGGCCGTGATCTGGAAGAGATTCATGCCGCGGCCCGGAAACACCACAGCGGAAAGGAACTCCGGCTTGCTGCCGTCGCCAGTCTTCAAACGGGTCAACGTGACAGCGGGCTGGCCGCCAATGAGCGGCTGTTTGTTTTGGGCGGAGGGTTGTGAAGCTGCTTGCGTGAAAGAGGTCATAATCGTCACCAGAATGGCTGTCATGGTCAGTGGAACGGTACGAAATGTGCGGATGCGCATGAAAACTCTCCGCATTAAGAGTATCTCAATAACCCGGCGGGCATTATCTTTCGTTTGGCAATTTCGTTGCTTCTAAGGCGAACCGGCACAGTCCAAAATGCACGCGGGCACTCAGAGCTCCAAAATCCACCCCTGCTGCAACGTTATCGCCTAGTCTTCCGTTTGCCCGTGGATAAACGACTCCCATCCAAGATAGCGTGTCGCGGCTTCGTGCACAGCCTTGGAAACGTTGCTGAAGTTGGCGGCGACGTGGTGCTCGAAACCTTCGCGGCAGATGTACCTGAGCAGCTTCTGCAACTGCGGAATCTCCGCCACACCTGCACCGCCGAAAGTTTCCAGCGGATCATCGGTGAATGTCCCCGCGCCGGTGTAGCCGCGAATCACGCCGCGGCGGTCGTCGGTTGAATAGCGCGCATAGCTCATTGCGCCTGCCTTTACGCGGCCCACGCATGTCCCGAAGGTGTTCATCTTGCCTACCGTGCCGGCGATGATCGCCTGATAGTCCATCGTCGGCGCCTGAACGAAGAAGTGCTTGGGCAGATTGGAGCAGTGGAAGCAGACGCACTTGTCGGGGTTGCTGCCGTAGTTATTGTTCCAGTCAAGCAGCGCCGAGGGGGTCTGGCTGGCCAGAGCCAGCATATACATGCTCAGCGTTCCGGGCACATCAACCTCGCAGGCGGAAGGAATCAGGTCATTACTCATCATGCTCATGATTGTGCACGGCACTACACCGAAGAATTCTTCCATCGATGTCCAGCACTGTACTGCGCTGACAGTGACGTTGGTCTGCTTCATCCATCCGTCGATTACCGCGCCCAGCTTGGCCATCTTGAGTAGCGCTTCGGCAGGAATGCCGCTGGTCGAAACGTAGCTCTTGATGGCGGCCAGCTTTGCCTGCGCGGCATCATCCGTGTCCTTCATTCGATTGATGCGGCCAAAGATTTCCGACAGGTCGATCGGCTCGATGGAAATGCCTGCGGTCTCGAAAATCCGCTCGGAGTAGCGAACCGTATTAAATGCCGCCGGACGCGCGCCGATAGCGCCGATGCGCAGATTCTTCAAACCCTTGACGATGCGGCAAACTGCGGAGAACCATTCCAGGTCTGCCTGGAACTCGGATGATGCAAGGCTCTCAGTGTGCAGCGTGGTGAGCGAATACGAAATGCCGTATTGCATCATGTTATTACAAGCACTCATCTTGCCGCAAAAGCTGTCGCGGCGAACGGCGATGGTCATTGCATCAGAGCGGTCGGGCGTGGCCTGCACCAGCACCGGAACCTTGAGGCCGGAGAGTCGAATAGCGTCCACGATGCCGCGCTCTTCGCCGAAGTTAGGCAGCGTGACGATGATGCCGTCAATCTCTTCGGCGTGCTTCTTGAATAGCTCCGCGCACCGCTGCGACTCGGCATAGGTTTCCACCGCGCCGTGCTTGGACTCTTCCGGGCTTAACACTACTGTCCGCGCTCCGGCCGCATCGAGAACCGAGAGAATTTCTTCGCGGCCGGTCTTGGCCAAATGGTCTGGAAAAAAGCCGCGGTTGCCTACTATCACTCCAAAAGTCATCGTGCGTTGCGCTGCCATGTCGGTTACTCCTTCAGTCTTGCCTTTTTCCGCGTTATTGCGGGATTCGAGAGTTGCCGCGACGCTTATCTCGCGCGGCCCGGAAAGAATTTTACCACGTAGAACTCACCCAGAGCTGAGGGAAGCAAGGTCCCGGACATCGCACCGGAAGGGCAAGGCATTAAGATTTGCAACATCAACCATGCAATTTTTCCTACGGTGATTTCTCACCAGCCGTCTGCCACAATGTTGCCATCTGCTCCAGCGAACGGCCTTTGGTTTCCGGCACAAATCTCCACATGAAGAAGGCGGCGAGAATGCTCATCGCGCCGTAGATCCAGTAGGCGAACCCATGCTTGAAATGCTCCACAAGATAGGGATTCTCATCAAGAATGGGGAATGACCAACTGACGATATAATTGGCGATCCACTGCGCCGCCACTGCCACGGCCATAGCCTTGCCGCGAATCTGATTGGGAAAAATCTCGCTGAGAAGCACCCAGGTGACAGGCCCCCACGAAACGGCAAAACCGGCGGTGTAGACTAGCATGCATACCAACGCGATCATGCCCCGGCCACCAAGCAAGAAGTCAGCGCCCAGCGAAATCATACTTGCCGCCATGACGAGCGCTCCGATGATTTGCAGCGGCTTGCGGCCGAATCGATCCACGCTCAGAACGGCAACTACGGTGAAAGCAAGGTTGACCGCGCCCACAAGAATAGTTTGCAGCAACGAGGCATTAGTGGTCATGCCCATGCCTTTGAAAATATCCGTCGCATAATAGAGCACGACGTTGATGCCGACGAATTGCTGGAAGACTGACACCGTGATGCCGATGAGAATCAGAGGCGCGCCGTAGGAAAACAGTTTGCCGGAGTGATGCTTGCTCAACGAGGCGCGAATTTCGGAGAGTTCCTTTTCGCGTTCTTCCGGCGTCACCAGCCTGGACAGCACCGCACGCGCGCCTTTTTCATTTCCCTTCAGCATGAGAAAGCGCGGGGTCTCAGGCACAAAAAACAGGAGGAGCAGAAAGAAGGCCGCAGGAATGGCGCCAGAGAGAAACATATAGCGCCAGCCTATGGAGTTGAGCCAAGCATCGCCGCTCCCCGCCTTGGAAATTCCGAAGTTGACAAAGTAGATTACCAGCATGCCGAAGATGATGGCCAATTGGTTCCATGCCACGAGATTTCCCCGTACCTTGGGCGGCGCGATCTCCGCGATGTACATCGGTGACAACATGGAGGCCAACCCTACGCCTATGCCGCCAAGCATACGGTAAACGACAAAATTCGCCATGTATCCGGGTCCACCGTGGCCGATGGGGGCAAAAGGAAACTCCGGTGCGGCGGCACCCAAGGCTGAAATCAGGAAAAGCAGAGCGGCAATGACCAATCCGCGCTTGCGGCCGATGCGGGTGCTCACCCAGCCGCCAATCAGTCCACCGAGAATGCAACCGATCAGCGCGCTCGAAACCACAAAGCCGAGCAACGAATTCGCGGCGTTGGCCTGGGTGGGGTTGGTCAAATCCGCAAATCGAGGATCAATGAAATAAGCCTTCAGACTCCCCACTGCGCCGTTGATTACGGCTGTGTCATATCCGAAGAGCAATCCGCCCAACGTGGCGATGATGGTCAGTAAAACGACATATGGATTCAATCTCGACATGAAGTCCTTAAGAATTACCAGTGGACTGAAGGCAAAACTTGCAGATCATTATTGTTGAGGCGCAAGTGTGAGCAGTATACATCATTCTCGCGCAACGCCTGTGCTTTGGAACGGCCATTGAAATCGAGGCCGATCCAGATCACCATTCCGAAATAGATAGCGATCACTGCAATGTCCAAGGCGCGCAAATGCGCCAACGGAGCAATAACGAGAGCCAGCAGACCCGTCGATGCAGTGTGGTCGCGGGAGTTCACTATCACGGTTTCGAACCTCAAGCGCCGCCATTATGCGGCTCTTTCCTTGCGATTTGGCTGAGACGGCAGCCCCGCTCTTCTGACCGCCGCAGAAGACTACTTCTGCCCATAAGAGGCATCCGCGCCGTGTCTGTGGGAGTAATGCCGATCCAGCAGCGCCTTTGAGATACTTTCTCCCTTCGGGCGCAAAATGGTTGTGGTAAATGCCATGCGCGCCACATACTCCAAAATCACAGCGTTTTGTGCGGCTTCCATCGGCGTCTTGCCCCAGGTGAAAGGCGCATGACCTGCCACCAGAACAGCCGGCGTGGCCATGGGGTCATGACCACTTAAGCGGCGCACAATCGCCTTGCCTGTATTCAATTCGTACTCGCCCTGAATCTCAACATCGCTCAGCCCTTCGGTAGCCGGCACAGGGCCATGAAAGTATTCAGCATGGGTGGTGCCGCAGGCTGGAATGGAACGGCCGGCCTGGGCCCATGCCGTGGCAAATTCGGAATGCGTGTGAACTACGCCGCCGATGGCGGGAAACTCACGGTAAAGCTCAAGATGGGTTTCTAGATCGGAAGAAGGCTTCAGGCCGCCTTCGATAATCTTCCCGTCCAAGTCGCAGACGACCATATCCTCAGCGGTCATCTGGTCGTAGGGAACGCCGCTGGGCTTGATCGCTATCAGCCCGCTTTCGCGGTCGATGCCGCTGGCATTACCAAAGGTATAAAGCACCAGCCCGCGGCGGACGATTTCGAGATTGGCTTCCAGAACCTGGGCTCGCAAGAGAGGCAATTTCATAAAGCTCCAAAATGGTCATATTGGTTGGCCGCCGACGGGATTCGGTCCATCGGGGTTTCTCGCTCCATGGCTTGCGACTACATGAGCAAACGTTTTATCAACGGCTGTCAACGTAGATGTTACACCTGGGTCCGAAAGGATTCCTCTCACGGGATACCTATCCGAATTGTCCAAACAGTTCGACATTCATGCCAACCAGATCATACAGCGGAAGGGCCAACTCCAGGATGGCACCGCGGGCATCCTCGGAGAGTTAAAATCTGGCCCGCTAAGTACGCCGAGTATTCTGCGCCGAATGAGCGAAGTATTCAGCGCTTGTGAAATCCGCTTATAGTATCGCAGCAAAACAAGCAGCGAAAACCGCTCATCCTCAAGTTTCTACCTTTCGTCCACTTTCTGAACCCCCTGGCCACTGATGCGCTTTTTCCCAGTGAGTCCCGCGCTATTGTCTACATACGGCAGCAATGTTCGGGAAAGGGCACGGCATGGATTATCTGGTTAAAGTGGAAGCTGTGAGCCGAAGATTTCCTATGGATCACAGCTGTGTGAGCGCGCTCGACGATGCCAGCCTGCATGTCTCGGCTGGAGAGTTTCTGGCCATCGCTGGGCCCAGCGGCAGCGGCAAGTCAACGTTGCTGAACCTCGTGGGTTGCATCGACAAGCCGACTTCCGGCCGCATTGTGTTGGATGGCGAGGATACGTCGGCGCTGAAACCGTCCCGGCTCACCGCACTGCGCCGCGAAAAGATCGGATTCGTTTTCCAGACTTTCAACCTGATTCCCGTTTTCACGGCCAGCGAAAACGTCGAATATCCGCTCCTGGTGCAAGGCGTTGGCGCCCGTGAGCGCGGAAAGCGGGCTGCCGCCGCACTTGAAAGCGTCGGCCTCTTGTCTCGCGCCGGGCAGCGTCCCGATCTGCTATCGGGTGGCGAGCGCCAGCGTGTTGCGGTGGCGCGAGCCATTGTTCACCGCCCCGCGCTGGTGCTGGCCGATGAGCCCACCGCGAACCTGGACACGCACAACGCCACGCAATTGATCGACCTGATGCGCGATCTGAATCTGAGCCTCGGTCTCACCTTCATCTTTTCTACCCACGACCAGCGGCTGTTGGAACATACCCCGCGTATTGTTCGCCTGTGTGACGGCCGGGTTGCCGAAGATACGCAGCGAGAGGAGGTATGTCATGGGTAAGTTTCTTCTTCTCGCCTTCCGCAACGTCTTTCGCAACCGCCGCCGCACGATTATGACCCTGTTCATGGTGAGCGGTGGCGTCGCCGGTCTTCTTCTGGCAGGCGGATACTTCGCTCACATGATCGACGGCCTGCGAGAAGACACCATTCGCAACGGCCTCGGTCACATCCAGATCTTCACGACCCAGCACTTCCGGCGCGACGAGGTCCACGTACTCGATACCGGCATCGACAACTGGAGGCAAGTGGCGGCCACAGTGAAAACCGTCCCTCATGTTCGTGGCGTCGCCCCTCGCATTGAGTTTTATGGCATGGTCTCCAACGGCCAGAAGTCTTCCGTCTTCATGGGCAGCGCCGTCGATCCTGACGCTGAGACGAGCCTGGGGTTCACTTCGAATGTCTCTTCGGGCCGTGATCTCAGCGGCAGGCCGGGCGGCGAGGTTGAAGCCATCATCGGAGCCGGCCTTGCCAAGTCGATGAACGTTGGCATCGGCGATGGCCTCACCCTGCTTTCCGTAACTTCGGATGGCGCACTAAACGGCGTCGATGTCCAGATTGTCGGCATCGTGACAACCGGTGTTGCCGAGATGGACGCGCGCTATCTGCGCATTACGCTCAACTCCGCGCAGCGACTGTTGCAGAGCGATCGCATCACCAACCTCGTGGTCGGGCTGGACTCGACGGCAAACACCGATGCCGTTTATGACACGCTCATTCCGCGTCTCGAGGGGCAGCCGCAGCAGATGACACTAAAGAAGTGGGTCGACCTTGCCACCTATTACAAGCAGGTGCGCACACTCTTCAATGGCATCTTTCTTTTCATGGGCCTGATCGTCTTCTTCATGGTCCTCATGTCCAGCGTCAACACTCTGTTGATGACCATGTTTGAGCGCACCCGCGAGATCGGCGCCATGCTAGCGATGGGAACGCCGCGCGCCTGGATCATCGCGCTCTTTATGACGGAGGCAGTGCTGATTGGAATTATCGGAGCCGTCGTCGGAGTCGCAGTGGGCAATTTGTTGGGCGTGCTCATCAACATTTCCGGATTGCACATGCCGCCGCCGCCTGGCTATACCGTCAACATTCCATTCCTTGTTGAGCACGTGCCCAGCCTCATGATCGGGTCTTCGCTTCTGGTCATCGTCTCGCTGGCATTCGCATCCATCCTGCCCGCAGTCCGCGCATCGCGGCTGCAAATTGCGGAGGCATTGGCCCATGTCTAGAATCAACTGCGCACTGCGAGTATTTCTGCTGCTTTTTCTTTTCTGTTTCCTTCTTACTTGCGTGCTTGTGAGCCACGCCGCGCCCGCGACGCCCGATGCGGAAGCCCTGCTCCAGCGCTCCGACGCATTCCGTAACGGCTGGCCATCGTATGTGGTCCGAGTCAAGATCACAGACTTCGAATCGGGCAGACCGGACGAGGAGCATCTCTACGAAGTCTCGCAGAAGGGCACTGACAAGACTTACGTGAATTTCATGAGTCCGCGCGAAAAGGGCGAACACCTACTCATGCTCGGCGACGATATGTGGGTCTATCTGCCCGACACCAGCCGCCCGGTGCGCATCACGCCGCTTGAACGCCTCACCGGCGATGCTTCCAACGGCGATGTGGCTCGCACCAACTACGCTGCCGATTACTCGCCCGTCTTCCTACGCGCTGAGAAAGTGGGCGCGGTCGAGTGCTACGTCCTCGATCTCACGGCAAAGCGCAAGGGCGCGACCTATCAGCGCATTCTTTACTGGTTGCGCTTGCCGGATGCGCGTCCCGTGCGGGCCGAGTTCTACCTGACCTCCGGCAAGCATATCAAGTCCGCCACATTCGACGAATACGCGCCGTCAAGCGGCAAAGAGCTGCTGCGCAAGCTTACGCTCTACGACGAAATCCAGCGTAACTCGCACAGCGTCCTCGAATACTCCGGCGCCACGCCGCGCTCGCTGCCCGACAAACTTTTCAATCAAGGCCGTTCGGACATGTTTTAGCCATGAATCGCCGCCCTCTCATTCCGATTCTCCTCATCCTGAGCGTTTGGGGCAGCGCCCGCGCTCAGAACACTCCGCCTCCGGAGAAGAGCCGCGTCGATGCGCGCTACGCGCTTTCCATCATTGACGACGCCACCTTCTACGACAATCGAAGCGAACCTGTGCCTGAGGTGTTGAACCAGGTACTGGTTGAGCCCGCGCTCAGCTACCGCTTCCATGACCGTCTCACCCTCGCCTCCAGCATGATCGGTCTTGCCGGCACTTACTCCGCTAACTACACGCAACTGCGCGTAAAGGAAACGTATGCCGGTCTTTCCGCAGGAGATTTCGACTTTACGCTAGGCCGCAAGATAGTGCGCTGGGGCACGGGTTACGCCTTTACTGCGGCTGGCGTTCTCGATCCGCCGCGCATCCCCACCGACCCTACCGACCGTCTGAACTTGAATGAAGGGCGCGACATGATCAAGGCCGACTGGGTCCATGGCACGCACGCATTTTCGCTGGCCTGGTCCACTGCCGCGCTGGCCCCCGCGCAAGCCAACCTGCGCGACACCACCGCTTTCAGGTATAACGTTCTGGTGCGGGGATTCGATACAGCTCTCATCGCCGGCAACGACCGCGGCGGCGATTCATTCGGAGCTTTGACCTTTACTCGCGTTCTGGGGCAGGCATGGGAATTGCACGGCGAAGCCGTGTGGCGCGAGCAGGCCGCGGTACTGCTGGGCGCCAAATACACTGTCTCCGGTGTCACTTTCATCGGCGAATTCTTCACTCCTCCGAATATCCCGTACTATAACTACATGGGAGTCTCACCACTTGCCGGCCGCCAGCATTTCGCCTTCATGACCGCTGGCAAAGCAAGGCTGCGAGAGCGTCCAGGTTGGAAAGAATGGGGTCTTTCCGGCTCCATAGTCGCTAATCTCGATGACCGCAGTTACACACCCGTTATCGACGCCAGCCGCTGGTTCGGCAATCACTTCTCTTCTTATGTCCACGTCGAGATCCCACGAGGGAGCAAGACATCGCAGTTCGGTTCGGCGCCGTATTCCACAGCAACATCGGTGGGAGTCCGCTTCCAGTTATGAAATACGAAACACATAAGCCGGCGTCAAGCATCGCTGAAGATTGGCAATTCCCGAAGACTTTCGGTTCGTTCTTCGTGAGGGCGTTTTGGATTGTCCTCGGCGCCACGCTACTCATCTTCCTAATGTTTTTCTCACAGGGTTTCGTCAAGCTGTCGGAGACAGGGCAGCGCCTGGTAGCCATATTTGTCTACTCCCTTTGCATAGCGCTGCCTTCGATGGCGCTGCTCACCCAGGTTTCGATTCGCTATACAGCCAGGTTTCCCCGCGGAATCGTTCTCATCCAGGCGCTGTGCCTCATCTGTACAGCCTCCCTCGGCGCTCTTGCTGCAGTTTCTTTCCTTTGGATCGCCGGAATAGAAGGCCATGGCAGATATTGGATCGCGTACTTTGCGGACCTTCCCTTCAGCATGATAATCACGCTTGCAATTGGAATGAGCGTGTCATTGTATGAGACGCTGCGCTACAAACTGCAGGCAGCCACCCTGGAAGCGCGCACGCGCCAGATGGAGCAAGAACGCGCTTACAAGTTACTGGCCGAGGCGCAGCTTTCTTCCCTCGAATCGCGCATCCATCCTCACTTTCTCTTTAATACGCTCAACTCCATCGCCGCCTTGATTCCCTTGGACCCTCAGCGCGCCGAAGACACTGTTGGCAAGCTGGCCTCGCTGCTTCGTTTTTCGCTCAACGCGCAACACAGCGGCCTCGTTCCTTTGGAGCAGGAGCTCAAAATCGTTCGCGATTATCTTGAAATCGAGTCCACGCGCTTCGGCCCGCGCCTGCGTTACGAAATTATCGTGCCTGCCTCTCTCGATTCCGTCAAGGTACCTCCGCTCGCGCTACAGACCCTTGTCGAAAATTCCGTCAAGCATGTGGCAGCAACACGCACGGAAGGCGCTTCGATTAGGGTCACTGGAGCGATGGAGTCAGACCGCATACGCCTCGAAGTCCTCGACGATGGGCCCGGTTTCTCGCTCGGAGCCGCAGCACCCGAGCACGGACTCGGCAATCTCGCCGCGCGACTCGAACTTTTGTTCGGCGGTGCGGGTCGGCTCGGCGTGACTCGCGAGAGCGAGCACACCATCGTCCGTATCTCGTTTCCCGCTGAACTGTGAGATCTCATGGAAACCGCCTCACTCAACGCCTATCTCGTAGATGACGAACCGCTCGCCATTGAGCGTCTACAGCGGATGCTGGCCAACTGCGATTCTCTCCGCATTGCCGGCAGCGCCACAGATCCCGCGCAGGCGCTGGAGTTTCTAAACGGCCCGGCAAATATCGACGTGCTTTTCCTCGACATCCAAATGCCGGGCATGAGCGGTTTCGAGTTGCTCTCGCGGCTCACGGTTCAGCCTTTCGTCATCTTCACCACCGCATACGATCAATATGCGCTGCGGGCCTTCGAGGTGAACTCCATCGACTACCTGCTCAAACCCATCGAGACGGAGCAGTTGGAGCGCGCCATCGCGAAGCTTGGACGCCTCAGGCCGGTCGTGAGACCAGACTGGCAGCGAAATCCTGATCTCCCAGCTGTATTGAAGGAATTATCCGCCTCGCTTCTCGGTCAGCGAGTCGACTACCCGCGCCGCATTGCGTCTCGCGTGGGCGAACGCATCTCTTTCATCGACCTCGACACCGTGACGCACTTTGTGGCGCGCGACAAGCTTACCTATGCCGCCATCGACGGACGCGAGCACTGCGTCGATCAGACCATCGCTGATCTCGAGAGCAAGCTCGACCCGGCCCGGTTCCTACGCATCCATCGCGCCGTGATCCTGAATCTGGATTGGATCAGCGAGGTGAATGTTTCGTTTGCAGGTAGGGCAATTGTCTCTTTGAAGGATGCCCGTCACACTCAGTTGCCTGTCGCGCGAGACCGTTTGCGCCTGCTCAGGTCGCGGATGGAATTCTGAACTATCCTGAGGGCCTGTAAACACCACTGAGGTGGTTGGCCCAGTAAGGTTAACTGGCCTAGTTGAAGAAGGCTGCCGGCGAATTGAGTTGCATCCACCTCCGTCAATGCGTTTTAATGCAGGGCAGCTATGAAGCGCTTTCGGTAATAATGAATAGATTGAAATTCCTGGAGAAAGCCATGGCGGGCAAATTGGAGTTGATCGTCGGGCCAATGCGCAGCAACAAAACCGCTGAACTGCTGCGCAGAATCGAGACGCGCCGTCAATACGCCAAGCAGTACGTCCTGCTTCTGAAGCCGTGCGAAGATACCAAAGCCGCGGCTGGACTGGTGGAAAGCCGCAACCGGAACGGCTGTGGAAAGATGGAAGCTGTTGAATTCCAGGCTGCGGACCCGTGGGCGGTTCTGGCCGTTTTGGCGGCCACGGAACAGCAGATCGGCAAACGCATCGAATGTGTGGCCATCGATGAGGGCCAGTTTGTTCAAGACCTCTTTCACTTCACCCGGCGCCTGATTGAATCGGACTACGACGTGATGGTCTCCGGGCTCGAACTCGATTTTCGCGGAATGCCGTTCGGCGAAATGATGAATCTTTCATGGCTCGTGCGCACTTACGCGGGAAGCGTCACAGAGCTGGTGGCCTATTGCAGTTGTGGGGCCAAGGCGCTCTACCCGCAGCGGCTGATCGATGGAAAACCGGCCTCTTACGATAGCCCCATTATCATGGCCGGCGACAACTACGAGCCGCGCTGCACGGAACATTTTGTCCTGCCTGGAAGGCCTCACTAGCAAGATGCGTGAACGATTCCGCTGCGCGCCGATGACGGCTCCAGCTCAAGGCGAGTGAGACGGCGCGCTCGGTCACGAATCCCAGAGATGGCCCGCGAGCGCACCGCCCAGCTTTTCATGCCTTCCAAAGATTCAATCTGACCGGGCCGGTGGATTCTCGGACGATAAGCTCGGGCTCCACGGCAATCTCAGCACGCGGAGCAAGCGTGCCATGGATTAAGTTGAGCAGACTCTGAGTCGCAATTCTGCCAATCTCGGCCAGCGGCTGGCGAATCGTTGTAAGGCGGGGGAGGGTGTACGCGGCTGACCTGATGTCGTCAAAGCCAATCACCGAAACGTCGGCCGGTACGCGCAGGTCGAAGTCCTGGAGTGCGCGGATGGAACCCATTGCGGAAATGTCGTTGAAGGCGACCAACGCAGTAAAAGGCAGCCGGGTGGAAAGCAATTGTTGTATGACTGGATAGCCCAACTCTGGAGAGGTCATATCGCGGTCGAGGCTGACGACCAGTTCCGGTTTGATCTCCAGTCCCAGTTTCTCCGCAACTGCCTCAATGCCGCTCCAGCGCGCATTCGAGTCGGAACTGAAGGGCTGCCCGCGCATGAACGCAATGTGCCGGTGCCCAAGTCCGTACAAGTGGTTCAAGGTAAGCTCTGCTGCGCGCGCGTGATCAAGGACCACGTTAGTCACGCCTTCGATCTGGCGATGACCCGCGATGGCTACTACTGGGACGGAAATCGAATGTTCAAGCGCAGTATCTATTGCAATGATGCCTTGCGCGCCGCGGCTGATCAGCATCCGCGTGTAATCCTCCACCAGGTTTTTGCGGTGCCGGTGGTGCGCCGTGAGGTAGAAATATCCCGAGCTGATCAGCTGATCGCCAATGCCGCTCATTACCTCTGTGTGATAGCCGTCGTTCAGTTCTGGCACGAGAATGCCGATCGTAAGAGTGCGCCGGTTGCGCAGTGAACGCGCCAGCTGGTTTGGGTGGTAATTCAATTCCTTGGCAGCGGCCTTGATGCGATCGCGTGTGACTTGGGGAATCGTTCGTCCCGGCACGTCGTTGAGCACCACAGATACTGTAGCCGGATTCAGCTTCAGGTAGGCCGCTAACTGCTTCAGGTTTACCGGGTGTCGGACAGCAGGTCTTGCGGTCGGCTTGCGATCTTCCGTGCTGACGTGATCTTCCATTGGGACATCTCACCTTTTACGCTGGATACCTTATTTGGAATCCAGCATACAGGGGCTTGCACAGTGGCTTCTGGGAGGGCCTCGCTACAGGATATACAATCCAGCGCGCTTTTCCCACTGCAAGCCCCTTGTACAACAACGGTCTGCCTCGGCGCCAGACTGTCGAAGAAACCGGCTGACATGGCAGACCGGAATCATCCCACTCAACACTTGTTACCAGACCAAAGTTACCACCGAGTCCCTGAGCATTCTCACTTGAAGCCTGGACGAATCGAGGCCACAGTCAACCGTGCGCGCCTCGCCCCGGTTGGTGATAATCAGCACGCGGCTGCCATCAGGATTCTCCAGCGCCACGTGCTCTACCCCGGCGAGTTGCCCATGCGATGCAAGCACACGCGCATTACGCCGGATTGACTTGGAATAATGGGCAAACGCCCAGTACTGACCACTGCGCGTGATAGTCTGCGTGCGCGAATCGATGGTCACAACTCCGCCGCAGGCGAATGGGCCCACATTGGGTTTGCCCTGTTCGTCCAACGCCAGATTCCATCCCACCAGGCAGCGACCCCAGTTCCGAAGTACGCCCGTAAAAGTCTGTGACCAGGTACTCCAATCGGTGGTGTACCCAGGGCTGGTATAGTCAGGGCCGCCTTCGGTCCAATACGCGTTCTTTGCGGGGAATGCTTCATGTACGCGTGTCATGGCATCCACGGTACCCACATAAGGGTGCCAGGCAACCCCATCCACATATTTGTTCACAGCAGGGTCGCTCAATTCGTCCAGCGCGCGTCCCCACAAATTGTAATTGTGGTCGAGGATCCAGATCTTGGTGTCGAGAGAAGCGCCCTCCAGCGCCGGCCCCAGGAAGGTCTTGATGAAATCCATCTCGTACTCCTGGCCCCACAAACACGCGGGCATTCTTCCATCCTGATCTGTATCGGTCTCATTCTGGATGGTTACGGCATCAATCTTTACGCCCTCGGCAGCATACGCTTTCAGGAAGCGAACAAAATACTGCGCGTACGCGGCGAAGTACGCCTTGCGCATCGAACCGCCCAGCATGGTTCCGCCGGCCTTCATCCATCCGGGCGGACTCCACGGCGAAGCAAAGAGAAACAGCTCCTTGTTCAGCTCAAGCGCCTTGCGGATCGAAGGCAAAATGTACGCCCGGTCGTGGTCAATGCTGAAGTGTTTGAACTCCGGGTCCGGCTCCGGGCCATCATCGTAGCTATAAACGTTTCTGGAATAGTCGCTTGCCCCCATACAGGTGCGGGCCACGGAAAGCCGCAGGCCATCCGGCCCAAAAAACTCGCTGATAAGCTCTTGGCTCCCTTGAGCAGGCAGCTGACTGAACAGATAGCAAGCCGCGTCTGTAAAGCCCGCGCCAAATCCAAGAACCGTCTGGCGCCGGGTGGCGGGAATGATCCGGATGTCCAAGCTTGCGCTCGCCGCTGCCTTTTGCCACTGCGGCGCCTCGAATCCGGCAAACCTCTGCTTGCCGGCAGTAACCCAGGCACGGACCGGTCGCTGGGCTTCGATTGGCAGGCCCCACAACATGGGTCCCCTGGAAAGTGAGACGGCAGCAGCGGTCCCAGCGAAGTACTGTAAGAAATCGCGTCGAGTCTTAAACATCATATGAATCCGCAGGTGAATTTGTTAATGCTCAGAAGATTCTATTCCTCTCCATTGCATTTAGGCAATCGATTTTACATAATGTTTTCCTGATTTATGATGGTACATTTCCGACGGGGGCTATTGATGGACAGAATTCACCCCTTCGCTTCAGCTACCCATCAGAAATCATTGATCTTCGGGGCAAAGCGATTGTCTTAGCCGGTCCTGTCTATGGCCGCACTGGCCCGGTTGCGATTGCCAGCCAGGAGTCCCCAGCCACAGTCTCAGCTCGTCGGCCAGCAATCGAGGAGCGCAGGGGGCAGGTCCGCAAAAGGGACCTGCTGCCGCAATGTGATTGAAATAAAGGGTCGGCAAGGGCGCCAGACTCATATCGGCCAGTCCGGCGCCGGCCCACAGCTATCAGTCAGATGGGTACGGGGCCACCGTGAAAGCTGCATAATGGCAACTCTCACTCCGACAATTCAAGTAGCCGGCAAACTCGCATCTGACCCGCCGGCTCGCTTCTCACGCATGGTCGTAAAAGCGGAAGAAGAGGGATTGTTTGGAGACAGGCTCTACGCGCTTCACCAGCTCCGCCAACTGGCTGTCGCTAAGCGGCGTAAACTCCCTCGCTAACTGCACGTTCTCTTCCAATTGCGCCACCGTATCACAGCCGATAATAACCGTGCTCACCGGGCGGGAGAGCGCGTAATACATCGCCTCGCGCATGGTGATTGTTCCCGGCGTGGGCGCCAGCACCATGCCTTCCCACATATGCTTCTGGTCCTCAATGGGCGGCGGCGTCCATGTGGAAAGAATCCGCCCGCGACCCGGCACTTTCATTCCAATGATACCCATCTGCCTTTCCACCGCCAGTGGCAACAACGCCTCGCTGAAGCTGTAGTGGTGGGGGTCGGCGGCGTTGATGGCCATCAGAACCGTGTCAAAAGGATGGCGATTGATGCACTCGATCAGGCAGTCGGGCCGGAAGTGGCCGGTGATGCCGAGGTTGCGCACCACCTTCTGCTCCTGCATCTCCTGCAGCGCTTCCATAGCACCGCCTTTGGCGAAGATCGCATCCACATTGGCCATGGTGCCAATGTCGTGCAACTGCCAGAGGTCAATGTGGTCAGTCTTCAGCAGCTCGAGAGATTTCTCGATCATGCGCAACGAGCCTTCGCGAGTGCGCTGGATGGTCTTGGTGGCCAGAAAGGCTTCGTCGCGGCGATGCGCCATCACCCTGCCCACATACTGCTCGCTCCAGCGCTCCGGCCCGCCATAAATGGACGAGGTGTCGATATAGTTCACGCCCATGTCGAGCGCCCGCTCAAGGATGGGAACCGCCACGTCAAAGTTGTTCGGTTTCTCAAGAGATCCTTGCCCGCCAAGCGAGAAGATGCCCACCTTGTAGCCGGTCTTGCCAAGGTTACGAGTCGGCATGGCCGCGAGAGTTCTGGGATTCGAGGGCAGGCCGGGGAGAGCTTTCCGTGTGTCGGCCAACGCTGCTGGTGCCAGCAACGCGGCGGTGATCGCACCGCCTGCCTTTAGGAATTCGCGGCGGCCCTGGTTCCGCGCAGTCGCCGGTTGATTTTCGCTCATACAGCCTCCTCGCAGAGAATGAACCCCTGTGAAAATTCATCATAAGCTCGCGTTGAACCGGAGAGAAGAGGAAAAAACATCGGAACAGGCCGACTGCAGCGATGCCGGGGAAGTAATCTCCGGCGGCTGATGCCCTCATCGTGTCCTACAGCCGGCCGCCGGGAAGCGACCCTCCTGGAGTTGCAAAGCTCGAACCAGACGATGTTCCAATACTGCAAGTTATTGATTCCAATTATGATGATAGTGACCGGTGCAAACTCGATGTGGGCCTCGTACATGTTGCTGATGACCCGTCGTTTTGCCTCCAAAAGCCTGCCCTTCTTGCGGCGCCAGTTGGCGGCGTTGTCGATACTGTCAAAATGGAAATAAAAAACTATCGTATACATTCGAGAGCCCCATGCGGTATCCTTTTCCGGTCATGAGAACATCAATAAATCCCTTTACACAACCGTTTGTCTCTTTGGTCATCGCCTGCCTTTTTGCGATGCTCCCGTGCTGCGCAGTATCCGCTTTTGCGCAGGCGCCAGTGCCGGACTCGCCTCAAATCGAGGCCAAGGCCCACGCCCTCGTAGCCAAGCTCACGCTCGAAGAGAAGATCGAGTTGCTGGGCGGCGTCGACAATATGTTCACTAAAGCCTTGCCCTCGATCAACCTTCCGCGCTTCAAGATGTCCGACGCATCAATGGGTGTGCGCACTTGGGGGCCGACTACTGCTTATGCAGGCGGAGCGGCGCTGGCGGCCAGTTGGGACCCGGCACTGGCACGCAAGTTAGGCGAAGGCTTGGGTCGGGATTCCCGGGCTCGCGGTGTCCATTTTCTGCTAGGTCCCGGCGTCAACATCGCGCGCTCTCCACTGGCCGGGCGCAACTTCGAATATCTTTCCGAGGACCCGTTTCTCAACGCTACCCTGGTGGTTCCATTTATTGAGGGCGTCCAGTCCCAGGGCGTAGTGGCCACAGTGAAGCACTACGCACTAAACAACGAGGAGTATAACCGGCACAATGTCAACGTTGAAGTGGACGAACGCACCATGCGCGAAATCTACCTGCCGGCCTTCGAGGCTGCGGTCAACCAGGCACACGTTGACGCGGTAATGGATTCCTACAATCTGGTCAACGGTGCACACGCCACGCAAAACGATTTTCTGAATCTAAAGGTACTCAAGGGCGAGTGGGGCTTCCAGTCGATTCTCATGTCGGACTGGGACGCCACTTACGACGGCGTGGCTGCGGCCAACAACGGCCTAGACCTTGAGATGCCCAGCGCGCGCTTCATGGACGAGAAGACCCTTCTGGCCGCGGTCAAAGACGGCCGGGTGAAGGAGTCCACCATCGACGACAAGGTGGTGCGGATTTTGAGGACCATTCTGCGCTACGGCTTCCTCGACCGCCCGCAATTCGATCCGGCCGACTCGACTTACTCGGTGGCTGATCGCGCGGTTACTCTGGACGCCGCTCGCGAGAGCCTGACACTGCTCAAGAACGACGGGCACCTGCTGCCGCTCGACCCGGCTAGAGTAAAGACCATCGCCATAATCGGTCCAGACGCTTGGCCGGCCGTGACCGGCGGCGGAGGCTCTTCCGAGGCTCGCGCATTCGAGCCGGTCAGCATTCTCACCGGAATCGCCAATTTGGCCGGACCGGATGTGCATGTGCTTTATGCCCGCGGTTTGCCGGAGATGAACGATGTCTTTCACAACACCCAGTGGGAGAGTGGCGTAACCGTGGCCACTTTTCCAAGCAATGACTTTACCGGCAAACCTGAGATAGTAACCCAGCCGTACATTGGCGACTTCCAGCGGCAAAGACGCGGGCCTAAAAGTGAGACGCTTCAAAGCATCCGCTACAGCGCTAGCTATAAGGCGGCCAAGACCGGCAGTTACATTCTTCTGGAGGCTTTCCAGTCCTGGGGCGGCGATGAGTTCAAAATCACTGTTGACGGAAAGCAGTTGCCGATCTCGCCGCACGCCGAGGGCCAGGCTCCACAATTTTGGACGCTTGATTTGAAAGCCGGCCAGACGGTGAATATTGTGGCCGAGTGCGTTCCCAGTTCTTCCAGCGTGCATTTTGGCCTGGGCATTGCTTATGAGCCGGAATTAGTTTCCGCGGAAGCAAAGCAGTTTGCGAAGCTTGCGGATGCCGTAGTCGTAGCTGTCGGCTTCAACCCGCTCACCGAAGGCGAGAGTTATGACCGCACCTTCACGCTGCCATGGGGACAGGATGCGCTGATCGAGGCCATGGCTGCGGCCAATCCGCGCACCATCGTTACACTCACCGGCGGCGGCGGTATGGACACGCGGCGCTGGCTCGACAGAGTTCCCGCACTGTTGCACACTTACTATCCCGGCCAGGAGGGCGGCACGGCCGTTGCAGAGGTTCTCTTTGGAAAGCGCAATCCCGAAGGCAAGCTGCCGATCAGTTTCGACCGGAGTTGGGACGAGAATCCTTCGGCGCAGTACTACTTCCCCATCAAGGGTGCGGATAGCTCGCTGCACGTGACGGAAGACGGCAGGCCGCCGGTAGATTATGTCATCCCCCACGTGAAGTATGAGGACAAACTGATGGTCGGTTACCGTTATTGGACCACCACGGGCAAGCATCCGCTCTTTCCCTTCGGCTTTGGGCTCAGCTACACCACCTTCAGTTTTTCCAACCTGAAGGTTCCAGCAGCCGTCGCCTCCGGCTCGGCTGTTCCGGTCAGCTTCGACGTAACCAACACCGGCAGCGTGGCCGGTGCTGAAGTGGCCCAGCTTTACGTCTCCGATCCGTCCGCCAAGGTCGTCCGCCCGGAGCGCGAGTTGAAAGGGTTCCAGAAAGTTAGCTTGGCGCCCGGCGAAACCCAGCATGTGACTCTCAACCTGGACGCTCGTGCCTTCAGCTACTGGGACGACACGGCGCATAAGTGGGCCATTGACCCCGGCAAATTTGTCATTCTCGTCGGCGACTCCAGCGAAAGCACTCCGCTCCATGCCGACCTTACATTGAACTAAGCCATTTCCACTGTTCCGTGAAGCTGGAATTGTGCGATCCCACCCTGGCCGCAAAAAACGCGGTGGGGTGGGTTTACCGCGACATTACTCCATCTGTGAAAATGCTCAAAGAGGAAGCGAGGAGTGGGAGACCGCATGAAGGAACTTTCAAGAAGAGAATTCTGTTCCCTTACCGCAGCGCTCGGAGCGACCGCACTGAGCGCACCGCGCCGGCTGATGGCACAGACGGCCGCTCTACAGGTTTCGCTGGCCGTTGACCCTTCAACAAGTCTCGCCAAGGTTCCCGCGGACTTCATGGGGCTGAGCTACGAGAGCGGGCAGCTTGCCTACCCGGATTTCTTTTCGGCAGAGAACTCCGCCCTGATCGAATTCTTCCGCACGCTGAGTCCGGCGGGAGTGCTGCGCCTCGGCGGCAACCTGAGCGAGTTCACCGTCTGGTCTGACACGGAGCCGGCAACCCCACCGGATGCGGGTGGATTGGTGGGACCCGACCCAGGCCATCGTGAACCGCGCATATTCACGATTACGCCGCGTTCCATCCGCAACTTGCAGGGCTTTCTGAATGCGACCGGCTGGCGCTGTATCTATGGCCTGAACCTTGGTGGAGGCTCTGTGGAGCAGGCGCTAGCCGAAGGCCGCTTTGTAGCCGAGACGCTCGGCAACCAGCTGATATGTGTCCAGTTCGGCAACGAGCCCGATCTCTTCAAGCATCGCGATCAAGAGAACAGGCCATGGACGTACGATGAGTACCTGGCCCGTTGGAAGACGTTCAGGGCTGCGTTTCACGAGAAGCTGCCACAGGTTGCAGTGGCCGGGCCGGATACGGCCGGTAACCAGAAGTGGGTGAAGCAGTTTCTTGTGGACGTTCCAAAAGAGATCGTTCTGGCGACGAGTCACTACTATCCCGAGGGTCCACCTGCGGATCCGCGCATGAATACTGACTTGCTTTTGCATCCTGGCGCTCGGTTCGATAGCTCTTGCCACGAGGCGCTGGACTCGGCCAAGGCCGCAGGCTTGCCGTTTCGCATGGCCGAGGGAAATACCTGCTTTAACGCAGGAAAACCGGGGGTCAGCGATACCTTTGCATCCGCGTTATGGGCGGGAGATTTTTGCCTGCAAATGGCATCCCTGGGCTGCGTTGGAGTCAACCTGCACGGGGGCGCGCACGGTTTTTATTCGCCGATAGTGGGTTCGATCGGAAGCGGCTTTGAAGCGCGGCCTGAGTACTACGGACTCATGCTGGCGCAGCAATTTGCGGGGCGCACCTTGTATCGGACAACGCTTGATACCAAAGGCGCGAACCTTACCGCTTATGCGGCGGGAAAGGGTGGCGAGAGGGGTCTGATAGCCATCTTCAACAAGGATGGGCGCGATGCCGAGGTCACTCTTGCCGCGGCTGCCTACGACTTCAAGGCGGCGTCGGTCGAACGACTGGAAGCTCCGGCCATTGACAGCAAACTCGGGGTTACCTTCGGAGCAGCGTCAGTCGGAAGCGATGGACGTTCCCATCCGCGGCACGGAGAACTGCTGAATGCCCAGAGCGGCAAGTTGAGCGTGCGCGTTTCGGCTTACTCCGCGGCTCTTATTCGTCTGAGCTGAAGCGCGTTGGACGCTGGCGTAACACGATGTTCTGCTCGAACTTTGCCGCTGCCGGCACGGTGCCTTGTGTAAGCAGCGGCTTCTGGTTGCATCTTTCGCTTTCTGAGCTGTACGCTGCCTTCATTTCTCTATACAATCTGGAGATTATGAACACCATACGCCTAGATGGTTTCGCAGAGTTTGTTCTTTCGGCAGGAGTTACTTTGTGCTCGCGCTAGACATACGATACAACCATGCGAAACTGGAATTGGCGGCCGGTTTGAGAGATATCTTCAAACAGCGAAGCACCGCTGGCGGTGTTACTTTGTCAGGTTTTAGAGTGGAATCTATCTTTCTGTGCGCCATCTTTTTCGTCTTTTGCCTCATTTCTGCGGGCATTGCCCAAACACCGCCCTCTCCTCCGCAGCCAGCAGTGGCGCAGCAAGAGAGTGCGAATGCGCCAGCAGCGAAAGAATCAAGCGGAGAAGTCAGCAGCTATCCGGAGTTGGTGGACATTACCGCTTCTACCGGGATTCAATTTGAACATTTGTCGAGTCCCGAACAAAAATACATTGTGGAATCGATGAGCGGCGGCGTAGCGCTGATCGATACCAATCGGGACGGTTGGCTTGACATTTTTTTTACGAACGCGCAAAGCGTGGAAATGGCGCTCCACGGTCAGAAGGCGCGGAGTGTCTTTTATCATAACAACCACGATGGGACCTTTACCGATGTGACAGACAAGGCCGGAGTGGGTTATCCCTGTTGGGCTATGGGAGCGTCGGTTGGAGACTACAACAACGACGGATGGCCTGACCTGCTAGTGACCTGTTTTGGCGGAGTAGTTCTGTATCGCAACAACGGCGACGGCACCTTTACCGATGTGACCAAGAGCGCCGGGCTTGGCGACGATCACGGTTGGGCCAGTGGAGCAGCCTTTGGTGATTATGATGGCGATGGCTGGGTGGATCTTTTTGTTGCGCACTATGTCGATTTTCACCTGGATAACATGGCCGCATTCGGATCCAGCGCTTCCTGCAATTACATGGGCATTGATGTGCAGTGTGGCCCGCTCGGTCTAAAGGGATCTCAGGACAGCCTCTATCACAACAACCGGGACGGAACCTTTACCGATGTTTCAAAGAAATCCGTTGTGGGAGAGTACGGGGACCATTTCGGTTTGACAGCAATCTGGTCGGACTTGGACAACACAGGCAAGCTCGATTTGTTTGCCACCAACGACGGCCAGCCGAACAATCTTTACCAGGGCGATGGCCGCGGCGGATTCGAGGATGTTGGCTTCGCTTCGGGCGTGGCGTTGAGCGATAGCGGCTCAAGGCAGGCCAATATGGGTGTTGCCGTGGGAGACTATTTGCACGCGGGGCGCATGTCTCTCTTCATTTCGCACTTCGACAGCGAATACGCCGTGTTTTATCGCAATGACGGCGATATGAACTTCACCGATGTTTCGGTACCATCGGGAATCGCAAAATCTACAAGGGGAAAGGTTGGGTGGGGCGACGCCTTTGTTGATTTCTCGAACGATGGCTGGCAAGACATCTTCTTGGTCAACGGACATGTGTATCCACAAGTGGATAACTTGCATTCGGATCTCAAATACCTCGAGCCCAAGTTGCTACTTATGAATCAGCGCAACGGAACATTCAAGGACATTAGCAAGTTGGCCGGAAGCGCCATTCAGATTCCGCAGGTAAGCCGTGGAATGGCAATCGGCGATCTTTTCAACGATGGCAAAATTGAAGCAGTCGTTGAGAATCTAAAGGGCCAGCCGATGATTCTGCACCCAGTGGGTGGTCCCAAAAACCACTGGATAAGCTTTCAGTTGGAGGGCGTCAAAAGCAACCGCCTGGCTTTGAACGCACGCGTGCGCGCAACGGCTGGCGATCTGGTGCAGCTTGGCGAGGTGATCAGCGGCGGCAGCTATTTATCGCAGAACGACCTGCGCATCCACTTCGGGCTGGGCGACCATCAGCGGCTCGATAAGGCAGAGGTTTTATGGCCCGACGGGAAAGTGGAGACGCTTACTGACCTGGCTGCTGATCGTTTCTATTTTGTACGGGAAGGCGCTGGCGTTGTCTCGTCTAAACCGCCTGAGACTGGCAAGACGAAGCTGCCCTGAGTCAATAAAACCGGCAGGCCGCCGCCCTCCCCATTCCATGTGAAGACAATCAATCGTTTCGGTTCTAGCAATCACTTGGCATCTGGCGCGCCGGGCGCTGCAGCGGGGGTGGCTTTGGCGTGGCCATTACTTATTTTGTCCACCAACGCAGTGTCAGCGGCCTTGGTGATACTGCTCGCTTTGTCGAATTCAGCTTTAGCCTCGCTTGCCCTTCCCATCGCGCGGTAAAGCCGTCCCAGCCTCCAATGCACATTCACGTCCTGCGGGGCCAATTTGGCAGCCACACTCAGTTCGCGCAGAGCATCGTCCCGGCGGCCATCATCGGCAAAGAGGACGCCCAGATCGAGATGCGCAAGCTCTTGTCCCGCGTCGATGCGTAAAGCCTTTTCCAACAGCGGCCGGGCAGCCTCCGGATGATTCAAGTGCACCTGGATGTCTCCCAAGTAGGTCAAGGCCTGAACCTGGTTGGGGTTGTTTGCCAACTCAGCCTGAAACTCGGTCGCTGCCTCCGGGTACTGCTCATGGGTCCACAGCAGGTAGCCCAGTCCGAAGTGAACGTTGGGCTCACTTGGATTGGCCTTTACTGCGGCGCGGAATTGCTCGATTGCGCCGGCATGGTTCTTCTGCTCATCCAGCGCCTCGCCTGCCAGCATATCGGCCTCAGCCGACTCCGCGTTCAGCGAAAGAATCTCGTGATAGGTATCCAAAACGCATTGGTACTGTTTCGACCACAGGCAACTGTGCGCCAGATCTAGCCGCAAAGGAAGATTCTGTTGATCTTGCGCGGCTGCTTGTTTCAGATAAGGTGCTGCCGCGGCATATTCGCCCAGCCCATAATGCGCCATCCCCAGCAGGATGATCAGCCGCTGTGCTTCGGGTGACGCTGGAGGCTGGCCCTTGAGCAGCGGCTTGAATTCCACAATCGCCCGCTTCAGTTCGCCGCTCTTGAAGAGCGCGAGACCAAGGTTCAGACGCAGGCCGGGAAACGCCGGATTCAGCGCCAGGGCCTTGCGGTATAAGGGCACGGCCTCCTTGTAGTGTTCCTGGCGCGCTTCCAGGAGGCCCAGGTGGGCGTAAGGCTCCGGATTCGTGGGATGCGCCTTCAGAAAAACGCGCCATGCTGCCTCAGCCTCAACATTCTTTCCCTGCTGTTCCAGGGCAAGCGCTGCTTGCCTTTGTTGATGCGGCGCGCCAGCCGCCTGCCCCAGGCAGTACGTGGCGGCCATCGCCAACATCATCGTCAAAGCCAAACAGCATTTATGTCGCACGGGACCTCTCACTCTTGCCTGCTAAGTAATTTCACTGTATCCGGAACAATGCTATCCATCCATTTTATTCGAAGCCGGGCAGACATCTCTGCAACAGAAAGAGGGCGCGGCAGAGATTGTCTGCCGCGCCCCGGTTAAGGGTTGAGTTAAAGGTTAGAACTGCAACTTCGCACCGAACTGCAATACACGCGGATCATCGGCGCTGGTGACATTCGTGGCACTAGCGGCAGAAGTAAATGATTCATTAAAGCCGTTCCACAACGGGTGGTTGAAGGTGTCGAACGACTCGAACCGGATCTGCAGCTTTACCCGGCCGCTTTGCGACAAGTCAAACGTCTTGAACAGGCTCAGATTCGTGTCTTGAAGATCATTTAGCCTGATCTGGGACTTGCCGGAAACGCCCCAACCCTGGTTCGTGCCTCCAGCCCAGGGAGCCACAGGAGCAGAGAACGCACTTGTGTTCCACCAGGACTTAGCAGTGTGGGAGTAGGACACACTGCCCGTCTGGGTCGGCCGATTGGTTGTCCCGCCGCCGAGCCCGATCGTGTCCCCACCACCCCAGGTGATGGTCGCCGGGAGCCCGGACTCTGCTACGGTCACGCCGGAAATGGTCCAGCCTCCCAATAGCTCGCGTGCCGCCACATTGCTGGAATGTTGGAAGAACGGAGAGTTGTAGATGTAGTTGGCGGTGAAAATGTGACGCCGGTCGAAGGTTCCCGAACCTTTGTCGTACGCAATGTTGTACGGGTTGGACAAGTCGCCCTGCAGATCGTCGCTTTGAATATCGATCTCATGCGCCCAGGTATAGCCCAGGTGCAAAGTGAAACCGTGCTTGTTTTCCAGGCTCAGAGCCGCCTGCAGAGAGTTGTAGTGGGAGTTGGTGGAGTTGTCGTCTTCGTCGATGCCGGCGAAACCAGGGTAGTTTCTGTAGAGGTTGGCGTTGGCGCCCCCGGCGACCGCTTGGCGCTCGGTACTGGCAAGCGGCAGCGTATTGATCTCGCGCTTGACGTCCTGGTTCCAGGCAGCGGTTCCGACGTACTGAACCGCGGCAACAACGGCAGGCGCAATCTGTTGCTGAATCCCCAGACTGTATTGCGCTGTGCCCGGATTCGGATAGTGATAGGCAAGGGTTCCCATGCTCAACGGGAAGGTGGGCGTTGGGGTCTTCGCCCCAGAGACGTCGCTCGCAGTGGGATCAGTGAAGTACACGTCGCTCGCCGAGGGCTGGGAAGCGAAAGGAGGATTCGTGTCTGTACCGTAGATGTCGTTGCCCTGCACGCGCTCATAGAAAGTTCCGAAGCCGCCACGCAGAACCGTTTTGGTGTTGCCAAACAGATCGTAGGCGAAGCCGACACGAGGCTGATACGTTTTGTAGTCGTTCTGGACGACGCCGCGCGGGAAGCCGCCCACGCCCGCAAGCTCAATACCGTTGAGATAGAACGGGGTGCCGTTGACGGTTTGGAAGCCCAGACCAAGCGGATTCATCTGGCCTGTGGTCGCGTTGGGAACCTGCTCGTTGGCGGTGTTGAAGTCCGCGGGCACAAAATTCCCTGCTTGGTTTTCTTTGTTGTAGACGTGCGGCAGGGCGTCATAGCGCAGCCCCAGATTCACCGTCAGCCGGTGCGTCAAGCGCCAGTTGTCCATTCCGTAGAAGGAATAGGTGTTGTTGATCCAGTGGAACATCGACAGGGACTCCAACTGCGTGAATTGGTCAGATAAACCCAGCAGGAAGTTCACATAGGAATCGCCGGAAAAATCGGGGCTGAAGTTAAAATCACCCTCGGTATCCGCCTGCTGCTGCTGGTTCTTGTCGTTGCGCATGTACGCAAAGCCGAACTTGAGGCTATGTTTGCCTTTCGTCCAGGAGACGTCGTCGCGAGGCTGATAGTTCAGGTAGGAGTTTTTCCACGGCCAGTATCCAATCGCCCAGGTCGTGCCGAAGGGCGCCCCCATATGGACCCCGGGCAGGCGGCTGCCTATGTTGTTGGCAGGCGGGAAATACCCCGCCGGCGTCCAGCCCGCCGGCTCTGAAATGGAAGCGCCAGGCGAGGCAAGCGCCGTCATCACAAGGTGGTTGCCGTTCACGTTGATCGATGCTTCGTTCAGCAAGCTTGGCGAGATGGTATACGTGAGCTTGATCACCGAGCCCCAGCTTGGGTTGGCCATCGTATCGCCCGCGGTCGTATAACTGTCGCCATCGCCCCAATTCTGGTTGGGGAAATAGGTCTGCGACATCTGGTCGTGGATCCAGTGCCCCATCAGGTGCATCTTGCTGGAGAAATCGTGATCGATGCGCACCACGTCCTCGCGCACGTACGTCGGCTGCTTCGGCGACGCAACCACCACCGGCTGACCATTAGGCCCCGTCGAATTGGAAGCCGGAATCGCTCCCGTCCCCATGAAGAGAACGGCGTTCGTGTCGAGCATATTCCCCGGAATTACGCCACCCGGGAACGAATTTCCCGGAGTCAGATGATCGGCAGTTTCCAAGGCGGTATATGCTGCGTTGCCGGGCAGAAGCGGAACGCACGGTGCTACCTGGCCTGTGTTGCAGGCGCCGGTGGTCGGCGATTCCGGTAAGCCCGCCGGCGGCGTATATGTGAAGCCGCTCGTCTCATCCGCGACGGTCGGAATGTCCGAGGTCAGCGGCGCATTCGTCAAATTGGCAGCAGATCCCTGAATCATTTTGCGCCATTCCTCGGTCCAGAAGAAGAAGGTTTTGCTCTTTTCCTTCGGATAGATCACAGGAATGAACAGCGGGCCGCCCACGTTGCCGCCGTAGATGTTCAGGCGTAGCTCCGGGATGGCGGGGGGCTTATTGTTCTGCACGGCCGTCTCTTTGGTGAACCAATTGAGAGCATCGAAGTCGTCGTTACGATTGAACTCCCATACTCCGCCATGGAATTGCTTAGTGCCGGATTTCAGCACGATCGTCGTCGTGCCTCCCGAGGAGATTCCATAATCCGGCGCGTAATTGCTGGCCAGAACCTGGAATTCGGCGATCGCGTCCGGCGAGGGCATCACTCCCAATTTGCCGCCGCTGCCGCGGTCATAGATTTCGCCGCCATCGACCAGAAAGTCGTTGTGGCCGGTACGCATGCCGTTAAAGCTGATGGTGGCGCTGCTCCCCTGCGCCGAGGTGCCATTGAATTCCGGCAGAGTCCCCGAGACGCCGGTGCCCAGCGTGGCGAGCGAAGTGATACTGCGGCCGTTGGTGGCCAGCTCGGTGATCTGATCGCCCGTGATCAAGTTGCTGACTTCGTTGGTTTCCGTCTGCAAATGCAGCGCATCGGCCTCCACCGTTACCGTCTGGTTGCTGGTTCCGATCGTGAGTACCGCGTTCTCCTGCACTGTGGCGGCAACGTTCATGACGATGCCCGTCTTCTGGTATCTGCTGAAACCTTTCGCCTCAACCTTCAGCGTATAGGTTCCGTGGTTCAAGCCTGAGAAATCGTAAATGCCCGCGCCATTGGATGTTCCGGTACGAGCCTCGCCTGTCGCCACGTTGGTTATGGTGACTGTTGCGTTGGAAATTACTGCCCCCACCGGGTCAGTGATGGTTCCCGTCAGTTCCGCGTTTTCCTGTGCAAATACTGCTGCTGTGCATGCCAGTAACACGAACAGCGGCAGTAAAAAGAACCTGAATCTCGCTTGTCTCATGTGGCCTTCCTTTTCAAGGTGTTGATGTTGGTGTTTCGCTCTGATGTGGCTTCCCATGGTTTGGAATGAAGCCTACTCTACACAGCACCCACAGCTTGTACCCTCGTGCTTGCTGTCGGCGCTGGGGCTCTTACTAAAACGATTTTGTAGCCCGGTCCGAATGGTAGCGCGACCGTATATGAGTGTCAAGACCTTTCGGGGCCCTGACGAAGATCTGAAGAATTGAAATGAAGCTGTTTGAAATACATCAGGAAATTGTCAAGAAGAGGATCAACCTGCATCACAACTCCTCACTCCGCTCATGGCAGCAGCGGGAAGAACTGAACATGTTTAATTGCTGGTTTCTCTGCGCAATCGATTGCAACATGCAATCGATTGTCTAGAAAAACGTTACTTCTCCAGCAATACAACGATTCATACCGGTCCGTTTCCCCTTCTTTTCTTCCATGTCCGCTCGATTATCTTTAGACAATCGATAGTCTTCAGAACAAAACGCAGGGATAAAGACCGACGCACGAATTAGAACCCCGCCAAATGGGGGCTGTCAAGGTAAATTTTTAGGGAATTTGGTAGAGGTCTCAGAATCAAATACTCCCCACCGAACGGCGACTGATTCAGACGCTCACCGGAGGGGCCGTGCGACCCATCTGGATCTCTTAAGTCCAGTTTGGCGCCGCCTGCAGCCTTGTGAGAGCAATCTGCTTTTGACACCAAATCCTGGCCCAGTTTTCCATAGCTGCCGGCAAGACCGCGAAGTGCGCGTGGCACGAGAGCCATTACAAGCGCTTTTTTCTCCTTGCCCTCCACCACAGGATCGGTACAATTGTGGGGACTCTGGGTCGAATGGAGATGCCAGACAAAAACTTCCTCAGATTTCCTCTTCACATTTTCTATAAAGCTTGGGGTGTGCTGGGGTCAAAATAAGTTACGTTCCGTCGACAGAGAGCCGGGTTTCCCGAGGAATCGACATGGAACTGCAAAGACAATCCGATCAGAAGCGCGTTCTGGACTTCTTCCGCGAATGCTGCGCGATACGCGACCCTGAGCCGATTGAGAACTTTTTCGGCAGGCTGGTCGGTGCGCTTTCCAGGATGGTTCCCTGCTTGCATGTCACTTATAACGAAGTAAATCCGGCGACAATGGAATTTTCCAATATTGGAAGCACGCCTGAGAGTTCTGGCGCCAAGGTGGAGAAGCTGCTGGAAATGTACCTACGCGAGCACCCCTGGTTGATCCGCTATATGGGGACCGGCGATGGGCGGGCGGGGAGAGTCTCAGATTGTCTCAGCCGGCGCCAGTTTCAAGACACAGGCCTGTACAGCGGTTTTTACCGTCAGTACGATATTGAGGACGACTTATGCTTGATCGCTTCCGCTGACACTCCGCAACCGGCTGCAATCGTATGGCACCGCGACCGCCGATTCACGGATCGGGAGCTGTCGATGGCCCATCTGGTCCAACCCTTCATCATCCAGGCCATACAGAATGCCAGAATGATGAGTCGACTGCATAGCCAAGCGAAGATGCTTGAACGCGGACTTGAATCTGCGCGTGCGGGCGTGATCGACTGCGACGCGGAGGGCCGCGTACGATTGATTACGGCGCTGGCACGGCAGTACCTGACGGAATACTTCGGTGAGACAAAGGGTCTTGACCGCCAGCTTCCGCAAGAGCTTCTCGGCTGGATGCGCCGCCAGTATGCGCTGCTCCACCAAGACGATTTGGGGCAGGCAAGACCGCCGTTTGCAGTGCAGAAGGGCGGCAATCGGCTGACGGTGCAAATGCAGTCAAGCGATGGAGTCAATCTGCTTGTTCTGGAGGAGACGGCTTCAGGACGCAAGATGGCCGCGAACGCTGAACATTCCCTCTCGCTGCGCGAGCGGGAGGTGCTTGCCTGGGCCGCACAGGGAAAGACAAACAGTTCGATTGCCGCCATTCTGGGCATGAGTTCGCAAACGGCGAAGAAACACATGGAGCACATTCTCCACAAGATGGGAGTGGAGAACCGAACCGCGGCTGTCGCTCTCGCACTGCAATCTCTTTCCCGCGACAAGTAGTCCCCCGCAAGCCATAAATATCCAGTCGCGAGCGGCGCTTCCTGCAGCTTATGGACATCTGCTGCGGCTGCTCAGTCTGCACCTCTTGATACTCCAATACGCCGAATGGCGTATTGACGGCAAGCGCCCGTGCTCAGGAGACTGATGCTGCTCGTCTTCCATCAAAATCCGACTGCCTCTCCCGGAAACGCTGATGGAACCCCCATTCAATTGGCTTGGCAATCGCAGTCAGCGCCGGAAGATCAGAAGAAAACTATTGGAGGATCTCATGTTCGCAAGCGCACAAGTTCTGCGTCTTCGGGTTCTGCTCGTGGCGGGACTCTTCGCGGTAACGTCGTCTATTGCTGCCGCTCAAAGCTCAGCCTTCACGACCATTGATGCTCCTGGCGCAGCCACGGGCGCACAACAGGGTACAGTCATCACCGCCATTAACGCGGCGGGAGATGTCACGGGATTCTACCTTGATGCCAGCAATGTGATACATGGCTTTGTGCTTCCGGCAGGCGGCACAATTCAAACCTTCAACGTGAGCGCAGCGGGCACGAGCGCGGGTCAGGGAACCTTCCCCGCCAGCATCAACTCATCCGGGGTGATCGCTGGAGGTTATACCGACTCAATTAATGCCGCTCACGGCTTTGTGCGCGCTGCCAACGGCACGATCACCATCTTTGACGCGCCATTGGCGCCCACTAGCACGAAAGATAGGGGAACCGTGGCCATGGGCATCAACGATTCCGGCGTGATCGTTGGGTTCTATTCTACGGGGACTTATACCACGAACTCCGTTTATCACGGCTTTCAACGCCTCGCCACCAGCCCATACACGATTACCACTATCGACGCCCCAAATGCGGGTACTGGCGACGGGCCTGGCTTTAAGCAAGGCACACAGGCTTACGGAATTAACGCTTCTGGCCAAATTGTTGGGAGCTACACCGATTCGAATTTCTATCATCATGGTTTTCTCCTCTCAGGCACCACATACACAGTCATTGACCCGCCCGGCACGAGCACGACACAATGCATCAACACTCACGGGAAAAACTTTGGCGGCACCAGTGCTGACAGTATTGACGCAGCTGGGGATGTCGCGGGGCACTATCTGGATACAACTTGCGCCCAGCACGGCTTTGTGCACACCGCTGGTGGCACATACACCTCGCTTGATGCCGCCGGCGCAGACACGAGTGTGTGTTCTTCTACAGCGGGAATGGAAGAGACGTTCTGCGGCACCGGGTTGCTTGCCGTTCTAATGGACTCGGTCGGAGACATCACAGGCGGTTACGTGGATTCGAACGGCATTATTCACGGTTTTGTTCGCCCCGCTGAGACTGGGATCATCACGTCCTTCAGCGATCCGAGCGCAGCCACCACAGGATCACTGAGCGGAACCATAGGTACCAGAATCGTATCCAGTGCAAGCGGAATCACGATTGTCGGAACCTACGCTGACACCAACACCGTGCTGCACGGCTTCATCTACACCCTGGCGCTGACGGCGACAACGACTACGCTCACGCCGGTGCCTACGCCAAATCCTTCCATCTTTGGGGAACCGGTGACTTTGAGCGCTTCAGTCTCTTCCAGCGGCGGCACACCGTCGAGCGGAGAGACTGTGACGTTCATGAGTGGCACAACATCGCTGGGAACGGCAACCCTGACCAGTGGAGCGGCCAGCTTGACCACCACGTCGCTGCCTGTGGGCACAGACTCGATCACGGCGGTCTACAGCGGTGATTCGGACTTTGCCGGCAGCACGTCTACGGCTGTCAGCCAGACGGTCAACAAAGCCAGTTCTACGACAACTTTGACTTCGTCAGCGAATCCCTCCAACTTCGGACAGTCCGCGACCATCACGGCGGCCGTATCGGGGCAGTATGGCGGAGTAGCGACCGGCTCAGTAACGTTCAGCAATGGGAGCACGAGTCTTGGAGGTGTGTCCCTGAGCGGTGACTCGGCTGTCTTGGTAACTACGGCTTTGCCAGTGGGCACAGACTCGATTACAGCGGTGTATAGCGGCGACTCGAACTTTGCCGGCAGCACGTCGAACACGTTGAGCCAGGTGGTTGCCGCCGTTACCTCCAACAATGTCAATATTACCGGTGCGGGCACGGGATCGAATCAGGGAACAATCATTACCGGTATCGACACAGCTGGCGATATCAGCGGATTCTATATTGACTCAAACAACTTGTTTCATGGCTTTGTGCTACCAGTCGGTGGAACAAGCACAACCTTCAATGTGACGGGCGCGGGAACAGGCATAGATCAGGGAACCTACACCTCGAGCATGGACGCCGCGGGCAATATTGCCGGGTATTACATCAATGCGGCCACGATCTCCGGCATCGGATACCAGCCAAATGTCTACTTTGGGTTTGTGCGCGCGGCCAGTGGAACCATCACTCCAATCATTGCCCCAAACGCACTGGGGACCAAGCCGATCGGCATCAACGCCACGGCGGGAATTACCGGATCGTGGGAGGACACTAGCCGGATTTATCACGGCTTTGTGAGTTCCTTAAGCGGCGTGATTTTCTCCTTCGATGCGCCGGGAGCGGGTACGGTCAATCCTGGAATTGCAAGCTATGGCACCGCCGGCATCGCCATCAACACGGCAGGGACGATTGCCGGAAAGTATGTGGATGCGAACGGTATCTCTCACGGATTTGCGCGCACTGTCAGTGGAAGCTTCACCATGTTCGATGTTACGGGCGCGGCCACAAGCAGCTGCCCTGCATTAGCGCATAATAACTGTGGAACATTCCCGCTTACCATCGATACGGCGGGAGATATTGCCGGTACTTACATCGATTCGAGCGGTGTGATTCATGGATTTTACCGCTCCGCCAGCGGCACGATCACCTCCTTTGACGCTCCAGGTGCGGCCACGACGCCCGGTTCAGGCAGCTCCTCCCGCATCCTCGGCACAGCCGGCATGAGCATCGACGACTCCGGCAATATCGCTGGAACGTACATTGATGCAGACGGAGTGGGACATGGCTTCCAGCGCATCGCCAATGGAACTGTCACCTCCTTTGACGCTCCCGGCGCAGGCACCACAGGTAGTTTGTTCGCGGGAACCGGGGTCACGGCCATCAACGCGGCAGGGACGATTGTTGGATCATACACAGACACCAACGCCGCATTTCACGGATATATCTATACTCCCTCGCTGACGGCGACAACGACGACACTCACGCCAGTGCCGACACCGAATCCTTCCATCTTTGGGGAGTCGGTGACTTTGACCGCTTCAGTCTCTTCCAGCGGCGGCACTCCGCCGAACGGAGAGACAGTGACGTTCATGAGCGGCACGACATCGCTGGGAACGGCAGCCCTGAGCAGCGGCGTAGCCAGCTTGACGAGCACAGCGCTGCCTACAGGCACGGACTCAATCACGGCGGTCTACGGCGGCGACCTGAACTTCATCAGCAGCACCTCGACAGTGGCGAGCCAAGTAGTGGATCAGGCCAGCACTTCAACAACCTTGAAGTCGTCGCTGAATCCCTCCAACTTCGGACAGTCCGTCAACCTGACCGCAGCCGTATCGGTGCAGTTTGGCGGAGTAGCGACCGGCACGGTGATGTTCAGCAATGGGAGTACGAGTCTGGGCACTGTGTCGCTGAGCGGCGGCTCGGCTGTCTTGGCAACCACGACACTGCCGGTAGGCACGAACTCGATCACGGCGGTATACACCGGCGACTCGAACTTTGCCGGGAGCACGTCTACGGCTGTCAGCCAAACGGTGACCAAGGCGAGTTCTACGACAACATTGACTTCGTCAATGAATCCGTCCAACTTCGGGCAGTCCGTCAACCTGACAGCGACCGTATCGGGGCAGTATGGCGGAGTAGCCGCCGGTTCGGTGACGTTCAGTAATGGAAGCACGAGTCTCGGAACCGTGTCGTTGAGCGGCGGCTCGGCTGTCCTGACGACCACGACACTGCCGGTGGGCACGAACACGATCAGCGCGGTTTACAGCGGCGACTCGAACTTCACTGGCAGCTCGCCAAACTCGTTGACTCAGACGGTCAACAAGGCCAGTTCTTCAACAGCACTGGTTTCGTCGCTGAATCCCTCCGCCTCTGGGGCATCCGTGACGCTCACTGCCACGGTCTCTGGGCAGTTTGGCGGCACAGCCACCGGCTCAGTTGCGTTCAGCAATGGGAGCACGAGTTTGGGCAGTATATCTTTGAGCAGCGGCTCGGCCGGCTTGACCACCACGACACTGCCTGTGGGAACGGACCCGATCACGGCAGTCTACAGCGGCGATACAAACTTCACCGGCAGCACTTCGAACTCGGTGAGCCAGGTTGTAGTCGTACCCAATCCCGTACCGGTCATTGGCAGCGTGTCGCCGGCGTTCACAGACGCGGGCGGCGCGGCATTCACGCTCACGGTAAATGGATCGGGATTCGTGTCGGGTTCGACGGTTTACTGGGGCACGACTGCTCTTACCACAACCTACGTGAGTTCGAGCCAGCTTACGGCGTCGGTTACACCTGCGGATATTGCCAGTGCGGGGACCGATTCTATTACAGTGCAAACCTTAACGCCGGGCGGGGGAACTTCCAATCCGTGGCAGTTCGAAGTGGATTCTGCATCTGGATCGTCAACGGCCCCGACATTTACTTCAACAACAGCCACCGTGAGTGCCGGCTCGACGGCCAGTTATCCGGTGACCCTGCCCTCCGGTGTGACCAGCGCCACGGTAACGTGCCTGAATCTTCCCACGGGAGCGACTTGCAGCTATTCTTCCGGCACGGTGACGATTGCCACCACCTCGGCAACGCATACGGGAACCTACCTGATTACAGTGGTCTTTACTGAAACTGTCTCCGGTGCGGCCACGGCGTGGATTCTGCTGCCGATTCTCCTGCTTCCACTGGTCTTTTTGAGGAGAAAACTCACAGAGCGGGGCGTTTGGGTTACCGCTTGCCTGGCGCTGGTTCTGCTAGCTGGCGCGACGGCTTTCAGCATCGGCTGCGGCGGTGGAGGGTCCAGTTCCACACCTCCTCCTCAGACTCACCAGGTGGTGAGTGCGGGCTCAGTCACCCTCACGATTCATTAGGATATAGCTCAAAAAAGGAACTGAGAATTCGAGAAAAGAGCGTTGAGAACAGCGGAATGCAATGGCGTTTTCGCCATTGCATTCCGCTGCTGAAAAAACCTACTGTCGCCTCACCAATCGTCAACGGAATCACGCAAGTTACAGTTGCGTATTCGTGTATCGCCGAGATTGTTTTCCATTGTGCGAAGGGTGTCACTGTTTTCAATGGAAGTCATGAGAGGTAACGGCGGCGTTCGTGATGTCTAGTGGAAAAAGGCACTGCGCTTTGACGTGGATGACACCGTCCTGATTTTGGAGCGTGCCTTCAATCAAAAGAAAACGGCTGCGCGTGACGACCATGCGGTCACGCTCGAAGACGTCTGGAGTAAGGATTACATTTGCGATGCCGGTTTCGTCTTCCAGCGAGAGAAAGACGAATCCCTTGGCGGTGCCCGGGCGCTGGCGCGCGATGACGCATCCGGCGATGCGTATGGTGGGGCGATTCTTGCAGTGCAGCAGGTCGTCCGCTGAGAGGATGCCCTCGTTGCACAGTGCGGCGCGGTGGTAAGCCATAGGATGCGGGCCTGTAGTGAGTCCAGTGCCGGCATAGTCGGCGGTGAGGCGTTCGTCGGTGGTCATTTGCAGCAAGGGTGCCGCAGCACCTGTGCTGGCGAGCGAGCTGCCGATGCCTCGCAACAGAGGACCAACGTGACGACCCGCCTCTTCCACCTGCCAGAGCGCATCGCGGCGATGCTTGACGTGGTCCAACGAATTCAGCGCGCCGATGCGTGCAAGAGAGACAAGCTCCTTGCGATCGAGCGCGGAAACGCGGAGTGAGAGATCTTCGACGGAAGCAAATGGTCCGTCGATCGTGCGCGCTTCGAGAAGAGATTCGATCGATGAGCGACGTAGTCCTTTCGCATAATTCAAACCGATACGAAGAGACAGCGAGCCATCCTGCTCCGCTTCCAGCGTGCAAATGCCTTCAGACCGCTGTACGTCGATGGGGCGTACGCGCAGGCCGTGGCGCTGCGCGTCCTTCACCAACACCGCAGGCGAGTAGAAGCCCATTGGCTGGTTGTTGAGCAGCCCGCAGGTGAAGGCCGCCAGGTAGTGAACCTTGAGGTATGCAGAGGCGTAGGCGATCAGCGCAAAGCTGGCGGCGTGCGACTCTGGAAAGCCGTACATGGCAAAAGACGAGATACTCTGCACAATGTTGTCTTGTGCATCGGCGCTGATGCCATTCCGCGCCATGCCCCAACGGAGACGGCCTTCCAGGTCTTTCATGCGCTGCATGGAGCGGCGCATTCCAACAGCACGGCGCAGTTCTTCCGCCTCCGCTCCGCTGAAATCCGCGATGGTCATCGCCATGCGCAAGAGCTGCTCCTGAAATAGCGGAACTCCCAGTGTGCGTTTGAGAACCGGCTCCAGCGATGGATGCGGATAAGTGATCGGTTCCCTGCCCTGACGGCGGCGCATGTAGGGGTGCATCATCTTGCCGACGATAGGACCGGGCCGAATGATGGCTACCTGCACGACAAGATCGTAAAAGCGCACCGGCGCGTTGTGCGGAATGGATGCCATCTGCGCGCGGCTCTCCACTTGAAACATTCCTACAGTGTCTGCCTTGCACAGGGTCTCGTAGACAAGCGGGTCTTCCGGCAGCGCGGCAAGGTCTATTTCATTGCCATAGTGACGCGGAATCAATTCTATGGAATCTTTGAGCGCAGCCATCATGCCCAGGCCAAGCAAATCCACTTTGATGAGGCCGAGATCCGCGCAATCTTCCTTGTCCCACTGAATCACGGTGCGGCCGGGCATGGATGCGCGTTCGATGGGAACCACGCGGTTGAGCATTCCAGCGCAGATGACCATGCCGCCGGAGTGTTGCCCGAGATGGCGTGGCAGATCCTTCATGCGCAGGCAGAGGTCAAGATAACGAGCAATGCGTGGGTGGCGGATGTCGAAGCCGGCCTGCTCGAAATAGCGGGCCATGGTGTCGTTCTCGCCGCGCCACTCCCAGTGGCCCATGAGGCTGGAGAGACGCGCAAGCTGTTCGTCTTCGAATCCCAAAACTTTGCCCACCTCACGCGACGTTGAACGGCCGCGATACGTAATGACGTTGGCGGTCATTGCAGATCCCAGGGCGCCGTAGCGTTCGTAGACATACTGAATCACACTCTCGCGCTGATCGCCGGAAGGCAAGTCAAGGTCGATGTCCGGCCACTCGCCTCGATTCTCACTAAGGAAGCGTTCGAAGAGGAGTTCCATTCCAACGGGATCGACCGCGGTGATTTCGAGGGCATAGCAAACGGCTGAATTCGCCGCAGAACCGCGGCCCTGCACGAGAATGCCTTGTCCCTGGCAATAGCGAATGATGTCCCAAACGATCAGAAAGTATCCGGCAAAGCCAAGCTTGGCAATGAGTTTGAGTTCGTGCTGAACCTGTTTGCGGGCCTTGTCGAGCAGAGTCTGCTTTGCTCCTGAGCCATAGCGTTTGCGGACACCTTCTTCCACTCGATTGGCAAGAAAGCTGTCCATCGTCTCGCCGTCAGGCACAGGGTAGTGCGGGAACTCATAGCCGAGATTGTTGAGGGTGAACTCTAACCGCTGGCTCACGATACTAGTATTGGCAATGGCTTCGGGGATGTCGCCGAAGAGCGCGGCCATTTCACGAGTTGAACGCAAAGAGCGGGATGCATTTGCCGTAAGCTGGCGGCCCGCCTGATCGAGCGAAGTGTGAAAGCGGATAGCCGTCAGAACGTCAAGAATCTCGCGATCCTTGTCCGTCGCAGCACGCACGCCATTGGTAGCGATGATCGGCAGATGCAGGTCAGATGCGATACGCAGGAGCGATTGATTTCTGCACTCTTCACCGCGATCGTGGTGTCGCTGTAGTTCAGCGTAGAGGTTGCCGCGGCCATAGATGGAAGTCAATCGATCAGCAACCTTGCGCGCCTCTTGTTCTCCACCACGCGCGAGTGTAACGGCTAACGGCCCTTCTTCGCCGCCAGTCAAGCAGATCAGTCCCGCCGAGAACTCTTCCAGATCTTCGAGTGTCGCGGCTCCCTCCGCTTTTGTTTGTTCGCGCATTTTGAAACGCGTGATGAGCTGGCATAGATTCTGGTATCCGGCCTGCGACGCGCAGAGCAACACCAGGCGTGAAGGCTCATCTGCGCATTGATGCGGTAACCACGAAGGAGGCTTCAGCCTGCTGCCGAATGAACTGACCGCAATCTCCGCGCCGATATGCGCCAGCACGCCGCACCGTTTGGCTGCGGTATGAAAACGCGCCACGCCGTACAATCCATTTCTGTCGGCCAAGGCCATCGCAGGCATGCCAAGCTCTGTGGCACGTTCGATTAGCGCCTCGGGCTGAGACGCTCCGGCAAGAAAGCTGAAAGCGCTGGTTCCGTGCAGTTCAATGTACTCACCGTCATGCGCAGTTGTCGTTGATTGCCGCCTGATGGAAATGCTCACGGTCTCTTGAGATGTGGGTAGCTGGTAAGCGTCGTTGGGATGGCAGACCGGCGTTCCCGGCGAGCGTGTGTTGGGGACAGCAAAGCTGCGGTCAGTCATAGAACGCCTCCAGCCGCCACTCGCTCCGCCGTTGGTCCAGAACTAACAGGCAGCCGAATTTTTCACCATTATTGTTTGCAGCCAATATGTCCCACTCTTCCGCGTCCCAACCATCCAGTGACCACCAACAGCCGCTGGTTTTCCAGGGGCCATAGGCCGCCTCGATTTCGAATCGGCTACCTCCATCGTTGAAAGCCACCGGTTTCATTGCGCGCATTACCACCCGAACCGGGCGCGGCGGCCGCACGCGGCGCAGTGCCATGCCCGAGCGTTCAGTTTTGAGCGCGGAAGATTTCGCGCCCACCGCGAAGTCTTCCATGCGGAAGCTGCCTGGGCGGTGTGTGTCTTCAAGCACCGGAGTGCCCACGCGATCCTCTCCTACGATTGCCTTGAGGCGCGCCAGCGTCACATCCAGCCGCGAAGGCTCCGGCGTCTGCGGCGCGAAGAGCCCAAGCTGCACTTTGCTCGACTGCCCTGCTTCCGCGGTGAGGGTAAGTGAAACAACCGCGGCCTGCGGAGGATGGGCGCCTATTTCCAACTGCAGCAGTTTCAACAGAAACTTGCGATCCACGGAAGGCACGGCAGGGCGAATCGCCAGGCGATGAACTCGTCCACCCTCAAGCTCCATATATATGGTTAGCGATGCCAGCGACAACGCTCTACCAGCCGTGCGTGCAACCAGACAGTCAATCATGCGCGCACCAATAAAGAGCAGTGAGTCCATCTGCTCCACGGGAGTTTCAAAGTCGTAGAACTCCTTCAGCGCAACCTCAGGCTCGATGGGCTGAAAGGCGTGCCGCGCTACGCCGTGAGCCAGCGCGCGCCAATCGCTGGCCGCAGCGCCGAGTCGCTTGACCAGTTCCACCTCGGGCAGGGCTGCCAGTTCGCCCAGAGTGCGAATGCCCCACAGCGCAAAGGTCTCCTTGTGCTCTTCCGTCAAGTTCAGCGCAGCAATGGGTAGCTTCTCCAGAGATCGCGCTTCCTCGCCGTCCGGAATGATCGTGATTCCATGCGCCGCTGTTGCCTTCATCCGTGCCGCATGAAAGTACGCGCTCACGGCAACGGAAACGCGAAAACCCGCTGTCGCCATCTCGTCACGCAAACGTGTCGCGAGCTTTTCCGGAAAACCAAAAAGCCGCTCTGTACCTGCAATGTCGAGCGCCAACGCACATGCTGTCCCCTCGCTGACTTCTTCGATACGGGGAGAAAACATTGCCGCACACTCAAGGAGTACGGCATGCGCGGCCGTCTCGACCTCCGACGAACGCAGCAAAAGCTGCATGCCGCTGATGCTTTCAGCTTCCAGCTTCGTCATGCCCAGCACCGCGCCCCGCTGCACTGCATGACGATTCAAAGAGCAGATGACTTCCTGCGAAGCGGGGCCATCGAGCACGGCTATGGGTTGCGATTGCAGGTCCGTTCGCAAACGCAGCAAAGCCTGCGCGGGAAATTCCGCGGCATGAACGCAAGCATAGAGTTCGCCGCTCATGAGCTTCTCCCGGTTTCCCACGCGGCGCCTGCTGACCATGTTGAGGTCGGCGGCTTGCGCGCGCTCGCATTGAATTGCATAAAGCGCTGGCGTTTGCGCCCGACCGCGAACGTGCAGCCGCTCCATACGGTTCCGCCAACGATCTCTGGCTGGAACGGTGTGGATTTCAGCACGACTTCAGCGCCCGACTGCGCATAGGCAGTCTTGCCCAGAACCACAAGACTGCATCGTGTACGGTCGGCAGCCTGCCGGAACCGGAACCAGGTTGCCAGCGGAATCCGCATTGCGTGTGCAGGTTCCATATCGCCCAAATCCAGAACAATTGCTGCGAATCCAGCGGCCTGTAACAGCAGATCGGTCGCGCGCAACGCCTGGTCGAGCCGCGTCCATGGCTTGGCCTTCGTCACTTCTCTCTCGTTTCGGCAGCGCACCCACAGCAGTTGTTTCAGGCGCACACCGCTCGCTGCCGCCGATTCTGGATCGAACGTGTCGCCTGCATCCACCCAGGCGCAAACCTGCTCCGCCTCAGTTCTCTTTGCCAGAAACTTGAGCGTCAGGCTGGTTCGCCCAGACGACTCCGGGCCGATTACCTCGCTGGTCGCTCCCACCGGCAATCCGCCTTCCAGCAACGCATCCACTGAGCGAATGCCCGTCGGCGCCACCTCGCGAATGGTCTTCGGGGCAGGCGTGAGCGCCGCCGGAAAGCGGTGTTCCAGGGCGCGTTCGATCTCAATCCGTAAAGCTGCAGCGGAGGGCATGGCGAGTCTCGTATTCGCTTTTTCTTCGCTTCTAGCTTCTCTCGAAACGGCGGCTTCCTTGGCGGTCACCCAAAAGCGGCCACTTATGATCAGTTCAAAACCGGCCACTCTGAGGGGCTGAGACATACGCACTGACGGAGGCAATTAGCCTCTGTTGGCATGGGTAATGTCTTGAGCA
>Ga0187847_10000194_pt1 | contig 72774 bp, 71 predicted proteins | sample June2016WEW_4_10_FD_132458 | JGI IMG/M metagenome (GOLD analysis project Ga0187847, IMG submission 132458) | Peatland microbial communities from SPRUCE experiment site at the Marcell Experimental Forest, Minnesota, USA - June2016WEW_4_10 | ecosystem: Environmental > Terrestrial > Soil >...
AGACGCTCTCTTCGGCTGAACCGCTCCCTGCGGTCGCGGCTCCGTTTCCGGCAGCTCCTGCCTTCGAAACGGAGCCGCGACCAAAGGGAGCGGTCACGCCGAAGTTTCAAACATCGCCATTCGATCGGCAGCGCTGCGCCGCAGGCGGCCCAGCCGCAAGAGGCAAGTATGGTTAGATGAATCAGAACGTGAGATCGCTTGAATAGCAGACGCTCTCTTCGGCTGAACCGCTCCCTGCGGTCGCGGCTCCGTTTCCGGCAGCTCCTGCCTTCGAAGCGGAGCCGCGACCGTCAGGGAACAGTCAGAGGTCTCGCCCGCAACTGGGCGTTGGCAAGCGGAAGCATGCCCTACCTACTCCGGCAGGTCGTAACCGCCCAGACGGCGGATCCAGATATTGCGGTAGCGTACCGGGTCGTGGTGATCCTGTAGCGCCAGCGGTTCCTCGGCGGCGTGGGGGGTGTAGTGGGCTACCTTACGGTAGACCATGGGGCCCATGATCTCTTTGTGGTTGTGAACGACGACACCGTTGTAGAACACGGTGACAAATGCAGGCTTGGTGACCTGGTCGCCATCGAAGTGCGGCACTTCGAAGACAATGTCGTAGGCATTCCACTCGCCCGGCTTGCGGGCAGGGTTGACCAGCGGCGGCCACTGGCCGTAAATGGCTGCCGTCTGGCCATCCGCGTAAGTCGGGTTCTCCCACGCGTCCAGCACCTGGATCTCATAGCGGCTCATCAGCAGTACGCCGCTGTTGCCGCGGCCCTGGCTGGTGCCATGCGGTGGCATGGGCGATGCCCACTCCACATGCAACTGGCAGTCGCCGAACTTCTCGCGCGTCAGCAGATCGCCCGAGTTACCCACCACTTCGAAATAGCCGTCGCCAAGCTTCCATACGGGGTCGACCATTTTCCCCGCGTCGGCGCCCTTGCCGCGCTGCGCCCAACGGGAAAGATCCTTGCCATCGAAGAGAACGATGGCGTCCGAAGGCGGGCCGCCGGGCACGCTCGCCGGAACCACCACCTTGGGATGCGGGCGCGCCGGATCGTGCACGTGCCAAGGCATGCCCGGGAGCATGGGGGTGTCGGTGAAACCCAGGTCCCGATTGGGATGCTGGTCTTGGGCCGTGGCCGCGCTCGAAAACGCGGCGGCGGAGAGCTTCAGAAAATCGGTCCGCGTCATGGCGTCCAGGATAATGGAATGCCGCACGCAAAACAACCGGGCGCAGGACCCCGCGTCAGAGGCGCTGCACGGCTTTTTGCGCCAACGGCCGGAGCTTGTCGAGCATCTCCTTCTTACCGGCGATATCCTGCTTCTCCGCATCGTCGGTGACGAAGATTGTAATCACCTTGGTGCCCTTGACGACCTCGAAGCCGCACTTGCCGGCCGAGCTCTGGGCGCTGCGACGGATCAGCTCGGCGAAAGCGTACGTGCCCATCCCAGCCTCGTCGCCGACCAGTGAGTTGCGTCTGATGCTGGTTGCCTTCGCGCCGTCCCAGACTGCTTTGGACGTGGTGCCCCAGTCGGTCACGGTGATCGTCAGCCGCGCGCCGAGAGTCCGCACCGAGTAGCCGCAACCTATTGCTCCCATGGAGAGCTGATTGGCGCTGCCGCCGAGCAGGGCGTTGGCTTCGTCCTGCGTCACCAGGTCGCAGGCGGATTTGCTCTGCCCGAACAGCGCAGGCGCCAGCAGGAGGGGTAAAAGAACGAGTGTTCGCACATCGAGATACGCAGGATCCGCCAGCAAGGCGGCGCATCCAACTTGTAAACATCCGCGGGAAAAGGAAAAGCCCCGCCGCCTTTGTGGGAGGGCGCGGCGGGGCTTCGGTATAGCGGACGAGTTGAACCGACCGCTCCCTATGGTCGCGGCTCCGATGTGTTCGATACGCGTCGGAGCCGTGACCGAAGGGAGCGGCCGCCGGCAGCGAGCCGGCCGTTTCGTGAAAGGTCCTCAGTTCTTCGCCGGGGCTGCGGGCGAAGCACTGGCAACCTTGGAGTTGCCGGAGGCCTTCGAAGAGCTGGTGGTTTTGGCGGCCTTCTTCGTGGTCTTGGTGCTCTTCTTGGTGCTCTTCGGTTTGGCAGTGCTCTTGGCGGTGGTGGTTGGCGCAGGCGTGGTGGCGGGCGCGGGAGCCGGCGTTTGCGCGGCGAACGACAGGGTGGCAAACGCGAGGGCGATGGCGAACAGCGTCTTTTTCATTTTTTCTTCTCCTCTGCGGGCCTCATCGCCCGCTTACAGTTCCATACTGGGGCAAGCGCGGAAAAAGCACGATAGCCGCGGCAGGCTATTCGAGGGCACGAATATGGGGTGGTAACGGTTAAGATTTGTTAGTGTGGATTGGGCGCGCCCAATCGCCCGGAGGGGCGATCGAAGCCGGGCGGCGCGAGTTGCGATACTCTAGAACGCGATGCAACCGAAGCCGATCACCCACGGCAACATCTTCCGCGTGCTGACGACGGGCTTCGGGCTGGTGGTGATCCTGCTGCTGGCGGCCGCGCTGGTGGCCGTTCGCAATATCCACGCCATTCGAGAGAGCGCCGCCGGCCTGATTAGCGAGCAGGAAGTGGCGCGCCGGCTGATCGGCGAATTGCACGGCCAGCAGACCAGCCTGAGCGAGGTGTTCTCCGTGCTGGCGCGCGACCCCGATTCGGTTGACGAGGGCGCCATCCTCAAACAGCTCGATAACGCCGACGCCGACACCGCCCGCATCGCGGCCGAAGGCGCCCGCACGGCGGACCGCGATCTCTGGGCGCGCCTCGAGCAGGCATCCCTCGCCTTTTCGGCCGAGGCCCGCCACATTCTGGCGGAAGACGAGCCGGAGACTTTCGCGCCGGTGGAACTGTTCCGCGAGCACGAAGACTTCATGACCGTGGTGGCGCGGCTGGTGGAGCGGGAATACCGCACGGCCGGCGCGGCGCAGGCGCAGCTCAACCAACTGACATCGGAACTGCTCCGTACCACGGTGGTCTTCGCCGGCGCGAGCGTGCTGCTCGCGCTGCTGTTCGCCATCATCACAGTGCGAATGGTGTCCCGCCTGATTCGCGGCATGGAATGGCAGACGGCCGAGCTGGGCCGCGTCTCCTGGCACATGCTGGAGGACCAGGAGGCCACCGCGCGGCGCTTTTCGCATGAGCTCCACGATGAACTGGGCCAGTCGCTCACGGCCATCAAGACCAACCTCGCCGCGCTGGCCGCGGGCGGGCAAGTGGGCGCGGAGCGGCTGAGCGACTGCCTGCACCTGGTGGACGAGGCGATTGGCAACGTGCGCCAGATGTCGCAGCTTCTGCGGCCCACCATTCTCGACGATTTCGGACTGGCCGCCAGCCTGCGCTGGCAGGTGGAGGGATTCGCCGCGCGCACCGGCATCGAAGCGCGGTTCGAATCGAACTTCGAGGGCCGCCTGCCAGGCGAAACCGAGACTCATCTGTTCCGCATCGCGCAGGAGGCGCTCACCAACGTGGCGCGCCACGCGGCGGCGCGGCGGGTGACGGTGAAGCTCATGGCCGAGAACCGGCTGCTTCGCTTGAGCGTGGAAGACGACGGCAGGGGCCTGGCCGGCACGCCGGCGGAAGGCCGCGGCATGGGCATGATCGGCATGCGCGCGCGGGCGCGCATTGCCGGCGGCGAGTTGACCGAACGCTCGCAGCCGGGCCAGGGTGTTCTAATTGAGGTTCGGCTCCCCATCCCCGATGAAACGCATTCGCATTCTGCTGGCTGACGACCACGCGGTGGTGAGGCGCGGGTTCCAAATGATCCTCGCCGAGCAATCCGATATGGAGATCGTGGGCGAGGCGGGCAACGGCCGCGAGGCGCTGGAACTGGCCGCCAAGCTGCAACCCGATGTGGTGGTGATGGACGTCGCCATGCCGGAGCTGAACGGCATCGAGGCCACCCGCCGCATGGCCGAGAACGCGCCGCACGCGCGCGTGCTGGCGCTCAGCATGCACAAGGATTCGGTTTACGTGCGCGAGATTCTGCGCGCCGGCGCCCGTGGCTACCTGCTGAAGGATTCGGTGGCGGCCGACCTGGTGAGCGCGGTGCGCGCCATAGCCGCGGGCGAAGGCTACCTCAGCCCGGCGGTTTCCGACGCCGTGCTGGACGACTATCGGCGTCACGTCACCAACCCCATCGACCTGTTGACCAGCCGCGAGCGCGAGGTTCTGCAAATGCTCGCCGAGGGCAAGACCAACAAGGAAATCGCCGGCATTCTGAACCTGAGTGTCTATACGGTGGATGCGCACCGGGGCCGCATCATGGAGAAGCTCAACGTGCACAGCATCAACGAGCTGGTGCGCTTCGCCGTGCGCAACGGGCTGATCGATTGAGCTGTCTCGCCTTAAGTTTGGCGCCGCCGCAGGACCGCTCCCTTCGGTCACGGCTCTGTTGCGTATCGGAGCCGCGACCGTAGGGAGCGGTCATCGCCGATGCGTTTAGAGAGGGCCGGGCGCGCCCCGCTGCTTGCCTCACGCCTGTTCGGTGGCGATGCCGGCGCCGGACAGAGCGGATTCGACTTCGGCTGGGCGCAGGCGCGTGGCGTCGTATTCCACCGTGAGGCTGTCCATGGCGGGCGACAATTGCACGCGCTGAATGCCGTAAAGGGTGTGCGCGTTGGCGATCGTCTGGAACAGTCTATCGCTGAGCGGCTGGCGTAGGCGGAAGCGGATCTGCACCTTGGTCATACTCATTTACAGAATAGCAGCGTGATGATTGATCGGCCCTGCGCCGCGGCCCAGCCCCGGGTTAGTGCGGATGGCTTCGGCGATCCACCGCTTGGCGCGCGCGACGGCCTCGGGGAGCGCCACGCCGAGCGCCAGGCAGGCAGTGATGGCCGCGGAATAAGCGCAGCCGGTTCCGTGGGTGTGCGGCGTCGCGATGCGCGGCGCGGCGAACTCGTGCCACCGGGCGCCATCGAAGAGCAGATCGATGGGATCGCCCGACAGATGTCCTCCCTTGAGGAGCACCGCGCGCGCGCCCATTTCGTGCAGGCGCAGCACGGCGCGGCGGGCATCTTCCGCGCCGTGGATCGCGATACCGGTGAGGGCCGTAGCCTCGGGAATATTGGGCGTGACCAGCGCCACCGAAGGGAGCAGCTCTCCGGCCAGCCAACGGACTGCTTCCGGCGGCAGCAGCGGCGGACCGTGCGTGCTGAAGATGACCGGATCGACCACCAGCGGGAACGCGAAACGCCGCGCGGCCCGCGCCAACGCGCGCACAATCGCAGTGGAACCGAGCGCACCGGTCTTGGCGGCGGCGGGCGGGATGTCCTCGAGGACAGCCTCCATCTGCTGGCGCACCAGGCCGGCGGACAGCACCTCGACGCGCGATACGCGCAGGCTGTTCTGCACCGTGATCAGCGTGGCGACGGCCTCGCCATATACGCCGAACTGGTGAAACGTCTTGAGGTCGGCTTGCAGGCCGGCGCCGCCGGTCGGGTCGGAACCGGCGATAGTCAACGCCACGGGCATCATGCTGTAACAAGAATAGCTCGCGGGGGGGCAGACGCATTTTCAAACAATCGCGGCGCAACTCCCGCCTTATGCGACGTGACCGCTCCCTATGGTCGCGGCTCCGATAGCGTGCCGGGCAGCAGCAATGCCCTGGCTTCGGCGACCAGGAATAGGGAGCCGGTGATGACGATGACGTCGTCGGGGCTCGCGTCTTCGACCAAGCGGAGGGCCTCTTCGAGAGTGGGAGCGGCCTGCAGGTTGGGGTGATCGACTATGGCGCGTAGGGATTCGGGCGCGAGGGCGCGCGACTGGCGCGGCGCGGTAACGATCACCTGGCTTGCGAGAGGGAAGAGGATGCCGGCAATTTCGGCGGCGGACTTATCGCGCATGATGCCGAAGATCAGGCGCAGGCGCGCCAGCGAATAAAAGCGAGTGATGTAAGCGGCCAGCGCGCGGGCGGCGGCGGGGTTGTGAGCGCCATCGAGGATAATCGTGGGGTGCTCACGGACAAGCTCCAGGCGGCCGGGCCATTTGGCTGCGGCGATGCCGGTTTCAATCGACGAACGATCCACGCCACAGGCGAGCAGCGCCAGCGCGGCGGTGACGGCATTCCCGGCCTGGTGCTGGCCGGCGAGCGGGCAGCGTATGGAAAGCGGAGTATCGCCGGGAAGCTCAAAGCGGCTGCCGCGGGCATCGAGCGAGAGGTTCTGGATGGACGCGTCGGCCGCGCGCGTCACGGAAATCCCCAATCCGGCGGCGCGGCGATCGAGCACGCCGGCGGCTTCGGGGCGCTGGCGAGCGAAAACGGCGGGCACGCCGGGTTTCAGAATGCCGGCTTTCTCGGCGGCGATGGATTCGATCCCGCGGCCCAGGTACGCTTCGTGATCGAAATCGATGGGAGTAATTACGGCCAGCGACGGCCGCACCACATTGGTGGCGTCCAGGCGGCCACCCAGGCCGACTTCGAGGACCACGCGCTCCACGCCTTCTTCCAGGAAGATCAGCAACGCCATGGCGGTGACGGTTTCGAAATAGGTAGTGTGCAGGTCGATTGTCTCCGAAGCCAGCAGTTGCTCGACCACGGCGTGGACACGATTGAAGGCGGCGGCAAACCGCGCGGCGGAAACGGGAAACCCGGCGACGCGGATGCGTTCGGTGGGCTCGGCAAGGTGCGGGGAAGTATACAAGCCCGTGCGCAGGCCGGCGGCGCGGAAGCCGGATTCGATCATAGCGCACGTCGAGCCCTTGCCGTTGGTGCCGGCCACGTGGACGATCGAGAGGCGCTCCTGCGGGTTGCCGAGCGCCTCGAGCACGGCGCGGATGCGCTCCAGGCCGAGCTTGGCGGTCTTGATTTCGTTGCCCAGCGCGTAAAGGAATTGAACCGAATCGGGGTAGTTCACTGCGGGCAGAAGAAATCGAACGCGCGGGCGATGTAGGCCTTCATCTCCAGCCGCGGCACCACGGCATCCAGCATGCCGTGTTTGACCAGAAATTCGCTGCGCTGAAAACCCTCGGGGAGCTTCTGGCGGATGGTTTGCTCGATCACGCGCGGGCCGGCGAAACCGATCAGGGCGCCGGGTTCGGCGATGTTCAGGTCGCCCAGCATGGCGTAGCTGGCGGTGACGCCGCCGGTGGTCGGGTCGGTCAGCACGCTGATGAAAGGCACGCGGGCCTGATCGAGCCGCATCAGCGCGGAGCAGATCTTGGCCATCTGCATCAGGCTGACCGCGCCTTCCTGCATGCGCGCGCCGCCGGAAGCGGAAACGATCACCAGCGGCGAGCGGGAGGCGAGCGAGCGTTCAATTGCGCGCGTGATCTTTTCTCCCACCACCGCGCCCATGCTGCCGCCGATGAAGCGTATATCCATGGAGCAGATCTCCACCCGGCGGCCGCCGAGCTTACCGCTGGCGGCGATCAGGGCGTCGCGGAGCCCGGTTTCCAGCCGCGCAGCCTCCAGGCGCTGGGAGTAGGGCTTACTGTCGACGAAGTCGAGCGGGTTGGTGGAGTGCAGCCCGGAATCGAGAACCTCGTATTCGCCGCCATCGAACAGCATGCGGATGCGGCTGGCCGCGTCCATGCGGAAATGGTGGCCGCACTTGGGACAGATGTTCCAATTGGCCGCCAGGTCTTTCTTCCATACGATCTGGCGGCAGCCGTCGCACTTCTGCCAGAGGCCTTCGGTCTTGACGTGCTTCGCATCTTCGTCGATGGCCTTCGGCTTTTTGTCCTCCGGCCTGTCGCGCTTAAACCAAGACATGGAATCAACCAACTTACCGCGGGTAGGGATGACCCCGCAAGGTTGCGAAAGCCCGATAGATCTGTTCGGCGAGCATGGCGCGGGCCAGCTCGTGCGGAAAAGTCATGGCGGAGAGCGAGAGCAGCAGGTCCGCGCGGCCGGCCCAGGCAGCCGGCAAACCATCGTGCCCTCCCACCAGGAACAGCAGGTCGCGGCCTTCCATCTCGCCCTTGGCGATCAGCGCGGTAAAGGCGGCGGAATCGATCGGCTTCGCGGCCGGATCGAGAAAGACCTTGCGGGCGGCTGGGTGGCGAACCCAGGGATCGGTGCGCTCCGGGCGGATCTCGCGCATCTCGACGCTGGAAAAGCGGGCAGCGCGGCCGAGAAAGTCCAGCGCCACCGCATTGATATGCGGATCCCTTGGTTTGCCGATGAAATAGACGAAGATCTTCACTCGGACGGAATCCCGACCGGTTTCGCATTGCGCCAGAGCCGCTCTAAATCATAATAGGCTCGGGCCTTGGTGGAAAAAACGTGGACCAGCATGTCGCCGTAATCGGCCAACACCCATTCGCCCTGCTCGTAGCCTTCCAGACTCGTCGGCAGCTCGCCCGCCTGGTGTTTGAGCTGCAAGGTGACTTCGTCGGCGATGGCCTGAATCTGTCGCTGGTTGGACCCGCTGCAGAGGACGAAATAGTCGGCGAAGGAAGTGATGCCGGTCAGATCCAGGACCTTGATGTCGGTGGCCTTCTTGGATTCGGCGGCGCGGACGGCAATCGCCCAGGATGGTTCGGGGGCCGGAAAGGCGGCGGTTGCTTCAAGATGTGCCTTGCTCAGAACACGCTCCTGTTGGTATCGTACTACGCCGGGTTCGGGGGCGGGGCGGGAGGGGTGCTGGTGCGCGATACGGAAATGGAGTTTATATGGAGAGTGTGCGTGCAAGTTGAAGTCGAGAGGAACACGCCGCATGCGGGCGTTGGCAAGCTGAAGAGGCTGCTGCGAAAGTCCGAAAAGAACATTCTTGGGCCGCGGATGCACACAGATGAACACGGATAAACCAATTCTTTTCAATCTGTGTTCATCTGTCTTGATCCGTGGCCATGATGCTTTTGGTGTTTTTCAGCAACCTCTAAAGCGTGCCCTACCAGGAAACCATGAATGAACTGATCGCTTATTCGGCCACCCAGCAGGCGAGGCTGATCCGCGAGCGGCGCGTATCGTCGCGCGAGCTGGTGGCGGCTCACCTGGAGCGGATCTCCCAAATCAACCCGAAGATCAATGCCGCCGTGCAAGTGCTGGCGGAAAGCGCGCTGGCGGCGGCGGCCGCCGCCGATGCGAGCGAACCGCGCGGGCCGCTCCACGGCGTGCCGTTCAGCATCAAGGATGCGTTCGAAGTGGCGGGAACGGTGGTGACGGCGGGAACGCTGGGCCGGAAGAACGCGGCGGCTTCCACGGAAGATGCGGCGCCGGTCGAGCGTCTGCGGCGGGCCGGCGCCATCCCCATCGCCAAGACCAATCTGCCGGATCTGCTGTTCGCTTTCGAGAGCGACAACCTGATTTTCGGCGCGACCCGCAACCCGTACGACACGTCGCGCACGCCGGGAGGCTCGAGCGGCGGCGAGGCCGCCCTGCTGGCCGCTTGCGGTTCGCCGCTGGGCCTGGGCAGCGACTGTGCCGGCAGCGTGCGCCTGCCGGCCGCCTTCTGCGGATTGGCCGCCATCAAGCCGACCTACGGGCGCCTCGCGCGCACCGGTCATTTTCCGCCGGCGGGAGGCTGGATCGAAGGCCTGTGGCAGGTGGGGCCGATGGCGCGCCGCGTGGAGGACCTGGTCACCACCATGCCTCTGGTGGCCGGTCCCGATGGCCGCGACCACACCGTGGTGGACATGCCGCTCTCGAACCCGCGCCAGGTGCGGGTGCGCGACCTGCGGTTTGCGTTCTACACCGATAATGGTCTTGCGGCAGCCGATGAGGAAGTGGCGGGCGTGGTGCGCGCGGCGGCGGCCGCACTCGCCGTGGAAGGCGCCCGCGTCGAGCAGGCGAGGCCGGTCTGCCTGGATGCCGCTTACGAGATCGAGATGAAGCTGCTGGGCGCGGATGGCGGCGATGGCCTGCGAAACTACCTGCGCGAAATCGGTTCGACCAGGGTCCATCCGCTGCTGACCGGCTGGCTGGACAAGTTGGAGCAATACCGCACCGGCATCGATGGATTCGCGCGCTACTGGGGCGAGTGGTTCCGCTATCGCGCCGAGATGGCGGCGTTTCTCGCTTGCGGGTTCGACGCGATTCTGTGCCCCGCGTATATCCACCCGGCGTTGCCGCTCGGCACCTCCATCCTGGAGGAGAACTTCATCGGCTTCAGTCACACCATGGCTTATAACGTCTCCGGATGGCCAGCCGCGGTGGTGCGGTGCGGCGAATCGAACACCGGACTGCCCATAGCCGTGCAGATAGCCGCTGCACCATGGCGCGAGGATGTGGCGTTGGCCGTGGGGCTGTGGCTGGAGCAGGCATTTGGCGGATGGAAGCCGCCGGCGGAATAGCGCGGGCCGTCCGCGGATTTGCTATGATCGCTTTGCAACCGCCGAACCGTGGGCGTTGCAATCCGAGTCGAGAGAGCGAGGGGCTGTCCATGTCGAAGCATGAAGAAGCCGATCTGATTCTGAAGCTTTACGATCTGCGCCGCGAAGCAACCATGCGCAAGGCGCGCGACTGGTATTTTCGGGAGTTCAATCCCGAATCGATGGAAGACATTACCAAGGCGCTGTTCGGCGAACACAGCGGCCATCTGCGGATGGTGTGGACCTATTGGGATATGGCCGCCGCGCTGGTCAACCACGGCGCCATCAGCCTCGACCTGTTCAACGACACCAACGGCGAGCACATCGGCGTCTTCCTAAAAGTGGAGCCATTCCTGGCCGAACTGCGGGCCACCAACGGGCCGAACAACCTGGTCAACCTGGAACGGCTGATCGACGCCTCGCCCGATGGACGCCAGCGGGTGGGCGCCATGCGCGAACGCATGAAAGCCATCCGCGCACGGATGGCCGCCCAGAACGCGGCCAGTTCCAATTAACGGACTGCGGGCCGGGCGCCCGAGAACGAGATAGCGCTGGGTTATTCTTCAACACGCGCGATCCCTGGAAAAGAACCGGCGGCAAGACCGCCGGCGTTACGGCGCTGTGCTTCTTCGTAACGCTGGCGGTCTTGCCGCCGGTTCTTTTGCGAGCCAACTAGGTAGAACGCCATCGCCGCCGGGCATGCCCCCGACCTCCAAACGGAACGGGCGTGTTTACCGCGATGACGTGTCTTTCGGTGTCGCCAGGTAGCCGACGATCTGGTCCTTGGTGATCGAATTAATCACCAGCTCATAGGGAGTGTGGCCGCTCTTTGAGGTGTAGAACTGGACCGGTTCGTTGACGCTCTTGTCTTTCTTTTCGGACTTCTTGTCGTCCACCAGCAGGCTGACCGTATACTTGTTGTGCTTGGGGTCGGCGCTCTCCAGCTTCAGCATGATGTCGGCGTAGCGCGCCGGCTGCTTGGCCTTCCTGTCCAGCTTGATGTCGAAATAGTTGCGCTCACCCCTCAGCTTCAGGGCTTCCAGTTCGTGGCCGTTGGTAGCGATCAGCCCGCTCTGCACGCCCAGGTCGCCGGTGACGCTCTTGAGATCGGCGATGGTCTTTTCGAGCTGGCTCTGCGTCATGGCGGCCTGTGACTTCACGGCGCCCACGTCGGTGGAAACATCGGCGATCTTGGCATTGGCCGCGGTCACCGACTGGTTGACTTCGCTGATCTGGCCCGTCATCTGCTGCTGCATCTTGGCCTGTTCGGCTTGGAGTTGTCTTGCTAACTGATCGGCGTGAGCTTGCATCTCCACCTTGGCTTGGCTCGACATGCTGCGGGCCTGCGAATTTGCGTTCGCCAGTTCCTCTTTCAATGCCTCGATGTGCCGCTGCTGGGCTGCCGTACTGACCGAGGAGGCGTCGCGCAAGCCGGCCACCGTCGTCGTCAGTTTTTCGATCTTCTGCGTGGTGTCGGTTTGTAGATTGCCCAACTGCACGTAAAGGTAAATGTTGGCTGCGGCCAGGGCGATCAAGCCTCCGGCAAGCAGGGGAATGGCCAAACCCGATCGGGGCTGGGGCGACTCGTATGAGGATATGCTCACGTCTGGAACTCCTTGACCTTCTAGTATAGATGGGAATGGCCGGGACGCGGTTTCATCCCAGTGTCAAATCGGCCAGGCTGATTGGCTCGGTCTTAGCGGTCTTGGACCGTGCTTTGACCGGGCACCGGAAGCGGCGCCGGCCGTGCTTCGGCGGAATCGTGCCTGGGGCCCAGGCCCAAGGCGATCAGCGAAAGCGAGTCGATTTTGCCGGTGCCTTGCAAGTTCTGCCCGGCCTGAAAGCGCTTGAGTGCATCGCTGCTATTCTGATCCCAGACCCCGCTGGCCGCCTCGGGTCTCAGATAGCCCTTGGCCACCAGAGCCTGTTGAATCTCCTGATACCGCTCAGGCGCTGGAGCCATTTGGCGGGGCCGCCGGGGTACAGCCCGCCCCTTCTTGCCTCGTTTCGCCGCGGCAGATCCGGAAGCCACCGACTTGGCATGGCTCCCCTGTGCCGCGCCGGTCTTGGCTGCAGTGCCTTTGGCGGCCGCGGTTCTGGCCGGGGTCTTATGCGTAACGCTGGCTGTAAGCGGCCTCTGGCTGGAGGCGGTGTGGGGCGCAACGGTCTTGGCCGCGGGCTTGGCGGCCGGTTTTGCCGCCGGCGCCGGCTTTGTCACAGCCGCCGCTGGTTTCCGGGTCTGCGTTTGCGCTGGCGCCACGGCGGCATACGCCATTAGCGCTACGACGGCACACGACGCCCTTCTCATAGAACCACGCTTTGATTCTAACAGGGAACCGCTGTCGCGTGGGCCGCGAAAAGGGTGTGGAATGAGTCGGCTAAAGATATTGAGGGGATTAGAAATGTGTCTTGTCTCGCTTCCGGGCCTAGCGGTGCTCGCAATGGGTCGGGCCCTCGATGGCATTTGTGCCGTCAGGAAGCCGATTCCGTCCCAGGGCCAGCCTGTAAGTCTAGCTTTGCCTATGGGTTGGCCGCGGCTGGTGCTTTTCTTGCCGGCTCGTTGAAGGAGCGCTCGGTCTGGTTCTGCGGATCGGTCGAGACGGGCTGATCCCGCCACAGCCAGCGCATCATCTCGGGCAGGATGGCGGCTCCCATCTTTTGTCCGTGCTTGTTCATGCCCCAGGTGTAGTTGAGGTCGTAGCCTTTCTCGGTGAGCGCCTGCATCATCCTGACGTTCTGGAGGAACCAGTCGCGCGACTCGTCATAGACGCCGCCGCGGCCGGTGCCGCGATTGTCGTTGCGGCCGTCCTGGAGGAAGATGCGGATGGGCTTGCGGCCGGCCTTACGGATGATATCGGGATAGGCGTTGCCGCCGCGTATATTGGTGAAGCTGCCGACGATGCTGAGGACCTTGCGAAACTCGTTGGGCCGCTCCCAGGCGACGGTGAATGCCGCGATGGCGCCGGAACTCGCGCCTCCGATGCCGCGCCGGTCCGGGTCCTTCGAGATCGAGTATTCCTTATTCAGCACCGGCATCAATTCGTCGACAATCACGCGTGCGTACCGGTCGTCGAGCGAGTTGTATTCGGTGGGCCGGTTGGTGGTGCGGTCACCCCACTCGTGCTGGTCCGGTTCCGGTTGATCGGGGCGGCGGCCGGGGTTGATGAACACGCCGATCATCACCGGAATCTCGCGGCGGTAAATCAGGTTGTCCATTACGTTTTGCGCGTTGGTGCCGCCCTCCGGCATCAGGAACGCATGGCCATCGTTGAAGATCATCAGGCTGGCCGGCACGGCTGGATCGTACTGCGCCGGGACATAAACCCAATAGGTGTGCGAGGTGCCGGGATAAGCCTGGCTGGGCAGCGTGAACGGTCCGCGGATCTCACCCTTCGGAACACCCTCCTGCGGCAGCGAGTCCGGCCCCAGGCGGTAATACGCGTCGGGATCGGGAGGCTGCGCCTGGGCTGCCGGCGGCGTTGGTGCCTGAGCGAACAGGCTCGTCCCGGTGCCAACGAGCAGCAGGGACGATAAGAGCGCGGACGTTCGATTCATGCGTAGATCCCCTTCGAAGAGATTCACTCTCGCGGATAACATATCATGCCGGCGGCGCCTGGGTCTTCGACCGGCAGATGCGGTTCTATCGACGGGACCGCTCCCTATGGTCGCGGCTCCGTTCGGGGGCGCGACGATTGTATGCTGGGGCGAGGGGATAGCTCGATGGCGACTTCTTTTCCTTACGACACGCGCTTGAATGTTCTTCACGCGCCGCTGGAATTGATCGATGAAAAGGCACTGGCCGAAGCGGCCGAACACAAGTGGTACAACCAGACGCTGTGCAAGGTCAACGAATCGGTGGTACGGCTGGGCGTGGTGCAGGGCGAATACCACTGGCATAAGCACGACGCCGACGACGAATTCTTCTACGTGGTGGAAGGCCGGCTATCGGTCGACCTGGAAGACCGAACCGTGGAACTGGCACCGCGACAGGGCATTGTCATCCCGCGAGGAATCGTGCATCGGACCCGTGCCTTGCAGCGAACGGTGATGCTGATGGTAGAAAACGCCGGGATTATTCCGACCGGCAATTGAGGATGCCCGGGAAGAGGCGACGCGCGGCTCTCGCCGCGGCCCACCAAGCGCCTCCACCCGGAGCAAAGCCGCCGTTATGGGCCGCTTGCCAGGCGGTCGCCCTGGCCGCTATCGCCATCGCTACCGCCGTGGACCTCATGCTGCGCCTTCTTGACATAGGCCAGCAGCGTCCGGTACTCGCGCTGCGCCGTCTTGCGGTATGCGGGAAGACGCACTCCCGCCGCGGCGGCACGCTGCTCGAAGGCCGCTTCCGCCAGTTCCATGGCACGCAGCAGGCGCGGACCGGCAGCCTCGCGCACGGCTGGGTCGCAGACGAAACCGAAGGTGACCACGGATGGCAGCACCAGCGAGTAGTTGTCGGGTAGTCCCACCTGCTCAAACGGGAAGCCGGAAGCCCAATCGGTGTGGTAGCCCACGCACATGTTGTCGGGATTCACCGAAACCTGTAAGTGAGTGACACAGTTGGTCACCGGTATTCGATAGCGGCCGCGCAGCAGTTCCGTCAACATGGCGGCGGAGCGCACCTGAGCCGGACTGAGACGGGCATTGCTCTGCCCTTCCTCAGTGCGGGCCTCGAACGATACCCCCAAAAAGCTTTGATTCAGATTGAGATACCGCCAGTGGTCGTCGGCCCACACCGAATACCCGGCGTGATTGGCTGCGTCCTGCTCGGCCACCACCCGGAACACGCGGCCGAACCGGTCAATCAGATAATGATACGCGCGTCTTCGCCCGACATACCCGAGCAACGATTCCCCGATGCGCTTCAAAGCGCGATTCTGCTGGGCCTCGAACGGGATTTGCAGGCTCTCGGTGGTATGGAAGACAATGCCCGCCGGCGCCGATCGGCGCACCGCGCGACCCTCCGCGGGGCCATCCACGGGAAATGCCAGGTAGGAACGGGGACGGTTGGACACGGCAAACCGGGTGTCGATATGGAGACCGTTGCTGAATACCTCCTCTCTCGCGCCCTTGTCGACCATCCACACTTCGGGCAAAGCCGGTGATGGAACGGATTGCGAAAACCCGGCCGGCGGATTTCGCATCGTTCCCACAGGCACGCGCGCCGCGGCGCGAACCACCAGGAACGCCGCGAGCAGGGTCAGCGGGATGGTTGCCGCCAGCAGATAGGGGGAGCACGCTCGCCATGGCCGGGGCTGCTCGCCCCACAGCCGCCGACGCGGCACCACGGTCTTGAGGAATCGCAGGCGATTTACCGGATCGCCGATGTGGCGGGCGACCAATTCGATGGATGGCCGTTCGATGCTCCTAACCATTCGTATTAGGAGTATCGGCAGAATCGGCGGAATCTCTTAGGAATTCCGAAACTCTATCTTATCCCCGCTGCCCACGCTCATCTTCTCGCAAAAAGTCCGTGAGAGAAATCTAATCTTAGAGGTACTACCAAGCCAAATAGGGATTAGCGCGGCGGTCCGAGACGTGACGAAAGGCCGGCGTGAACCGGAGTTGCCCATGCTGAAACGTTGGTTAGGTTTTTCGAATCGGTCGTCGCGCGCGTGGGGCATTGCCAAAACCATGGACATGCTCAACAGTCCGCATCTGGCCGGGATGTCGTCGGAGGCCAAGCGCGGAGCGCTCTTGATGGCGCTGGAGGCGGCGGGCACCAGCGTGGAGAGCCTCATCCAGGACGCCGTATACCAGCAGCGCGTGCTGGATCAGCAGGAAGAAGGGCGCGAGGCCAGGCTGCGGCGGTTCGAAGCGGCCAAGCTGGAACAAAATCGCGCGGTGCAGGCGGAGTTGGACCGCCTCACGGCTAAGCACATGGCGCGCCTCCAGGCCAATCTGGACGAGATCGCCCGCTACCAGGACGAGTTCCGCGCCTGGCAAAAGGGAAAGGAGCAGGAAGCGTTGCGCATGACGGACGCGGCGGCATTCTGCGTCCCGCACGGACACGTGGACCGCAGCGCCACCCTTTCGGTGGTGATGGAACCCATCAGGGCTCGGGGGTAGGTGCGAGCCGTGCTGCTCGCGGGGCTGGGTGTTGCGCTGCTGGTGGTCGCCGTGTGCTGCCGGCCGCATCGCAAAGTGCCGCCCCTCCAGCGCGCGGACCTCCAGCGCGTGAGGCGCTTGTCCGAACAGTCGTTCCGGGAAAGCACATTCCCGTTCGAGTGAGTTGACAGGATAGGAGACATTCATGAAGACCCCGCAATCGGATTACACGCTGCCACTGGGGCTCGATGTCGGTACGAGCCGAATCGTAGTGGCGCGAGACACAGGTAAACGGTACGAGTATGAGGCGCAGCTCAATGCCTTTTTGACGCTCCCGTATTCCAAGCTGGCGGAGAACCTCCTCCTGCGCGAAGGCATTCTGCACGAAGTGCGGGGAGCGGAGATCGTGGTCACCGGCAACGACGCGGAAAAATTCGCGGAGGTCTTTCACGTCGAGACACGGCGGCCGATGCGGAAGGGCGTCATTAATCCCGACGAGCCGCACTCGCTGGCGGTGTTGCGCCACATCATCACCAAGCTGGTGGGTCCGGCGGGAATCGAGGGGCAGAAGATCTTCTTCAGCATCCCCGCCGCCATCGAAGGCGAAGAGACCGGTATCGCTTACCACGAGGCTTCCATCCATGAGTTACTCAAAGAGCTGGGATACGCGCCCACGCCCATCGTGGAGGGCCTGGCGGTGGTGTTTGGCGAATTGAGCGAATGCAATTACAGCGGCATCGGGATTAGCTGCGGCAGCGGCCTGTGCAACGTGTGCCTGGCGGTCCTTTCCGTGCCGGTGATCAGCTTCAGCGTCGCCAAGGCGGGAGATTTCATCGACACGCAGGCGTCGCTGGTGACCGGCGAAATGGCCACCCGGCTGCGCGTGCAGAAAGAACAATCGTTCACGCTCAACGGCCTCAACGGGGAGCGGGTGCAGAACGCCCTGACGGTCTACTATCGCGAGGTGATCCGCAATCTGATCGAGACCCTGCGCCAGCACATCGCCAGCGCGCGGCGCCTGCCCAAGCTGGAACAATCCGTCCCGCTGGTGCTCTCCGGCGGCACCGCCATGCCGCGCGGATTCCTGGAATCGTTCGTCACCGCTCTGCGCGCCAACGAATTTCCGGTGCGCCTCTCGGAAGTGCGCCTGTCCGCCGATCCGCTGAACTCCACCGCCCGCGGCGCGCTGATGGCGGCGCTGTGCTAGGGGCCTGACTAGATAACGAGCGGGGCAGCGACCGCTCCCTAGCGGTCGCGGCGCCGAATTCACCCGCTCCGATTCGTCGGAGCCGCCGCCGTGGGGGAGTAGTTCTCGGCTCAACTCGCCCGGCGCAGCACATCCTCGACGGCTTTGGGATGCCTGGCAATCACCGCCAGCAGCACGCGCGTGGGCGTGTCCGGGCGCGACCTGCCCTGTTCCCAGTTCCTTAGCGTGGCCGGCGGGAAGCCGAACTTGATGGCGAACTGCGCCTGGCTGAGTCCCATCTTCATACGCACATGGCGCACGTCGATCTCGGGCACGTGCACCAGCGTCACGCGAGCGCGGTCGTCTTCTCCCTTAGTCCAGGCGATCGCCTGCTTGAGCCCTTCGACGATACTCTCGCCAACGGTCTCCCGTCTCAGCGCCGGCGTTCCTTTCTTCGCAGCCGGTTTGGTTGTCTTCTTCGCAGCCATGCTTACGCCTCCTAAGCCGTTCTTGGGTAGCCAGTCACTAAGGTCATCACCAGCCGTCTCATCGCGTTTCGCTCGCTTTGGCTAAGGTTCGCCTTGCGGTTCTTCGCGTAAGCGGACAACAGGAACACCGGCAGGCGCTCGTTGTGATAGTAATAAATCACCCGCGCACCGCCCCGCTTCCCCACCCCCTCCAGTGCCCATCTGATCTTTCGAACTCCACCAGTCTCACGGATGATTTCTCCAGCTTCCGGATTCGCGCCGACGAAGGTAACCAGCGCCGCCCGGTCCGATTCGGACATCAGCGGCCTCGATTTTCTCAGGAACTCCTCGGTCTCCACGACCGTCATCGGTGCGACCGGCACGCTCATACTATACGCAATTTGCGTATATAAGTCAAAGGGGCAGCGGGCGCAAGGATAGTTCAGCGGATTTGCGAGATGCCGGGCCAGGTTACTCTAACCGTCTTGATGTTGACGAACTCGCGGAGACCTTGGGCTGCGAGCTCGCGGCCGTAGCCGGAGCGCTTGACGCCGCCGAAGGGGAGTCGCGGGTCGGAGGCGACCATGGCGTTGACGAAGACCATGCCGGATTCGATCTCGTCGATGAACCGCTGCTGCTCGGCTGGGTCGGCCGTCCAGACGCTGGCGCCGAGGCCGAACGCGGTATTGTTGGCGAGGCGGATGGCATGGTCGATATCGTGCGCGCGGAAGATCGCGGCCACCGGGCCGAATAACTCTTCGCGATAAGCCGGAGCGTTTTCGGGCACGCCGGCCAGCACGGTTGGCGCGTAGAAGTTGCCGGGGCGGCGGATGCGATGGCCACCGGTGAGGAGATTGGCGCCCATCGCGACCGAACGGCTCACCTGGCTCTCCAGCTCTTCGAGAATCGCGGGCGTGGCCAAAGGGCCGACGTCGGTCGATTCGTCCATTGGGTCGCCGACGCGCAGCGCGGCCATCCCAGCCACGAAGCGTCGCTCGAACTCATCGGCGATGCGGGCGTCCACGATGAAGCGCTTGGCGGCGATGCAGGATTGGCCATTGTTGAGGACGCGCGCCTGAACGGCGGTCTTGACGGCGCGATCGAGATCGGCGCTGGGCATCACCACAAAGGGGTCGCTGCCGCCCAATTCGAGCAGGGTCTTCTTGATCTGGCGGCCGGCCTGCGCGGCCACCGCGATGCCGGCCGGCTCGCTGCCGGTGAGGGTGACGGCTTTCACCCGGTGGTCGTTGAGAATGCCCTCCACCGCCGTGGCGCCGATCAGCAGCGTCTGGAAAACATCCGCGGGAAAGCCGGCGCGGCGGATGATGTCTTCGATCGAGAGCGCGCATTGCGGCACGTTGGAAGCGTGCTTGAGCAGGCCGACATTACCCGCCATGAGGGCGGGCGCGGCGAAGCGGAACACCTGCCAGAAGGGGAAATTCCAAGGCATCACCGCGAGCACGACGCCGATCGGCTGATAGCGGATGAAGGCACGGCCGGGACCGGCCTCGATGGGCTCGTCGGCCAGCAGACGTTCACCGTGCTCGGCGTAATAGCGGCAGGCCAGCGCGCACTTGGCGGCTTCGGCGCGCGCGGCGGCGATGGGCTTGCCCATTTCGAGGGTCATCAGACGCCCTAGGCGGTCCTGTTCGTTTTCGAGAATCGACGCGGCAGCAGTGAGCCAGCCGCCGCGCGCGGCGAACGAAGTGCGGCGGTAGGAGTGCCAGGCCGCATCGGCGCGCGTGAGCGCAGCCTCGACCTCAGCCTCGGTCGCAGCTTCGAACGTCCGTACGATTTCTCCGTTGACGGGATTGATGGACGCGATCATCAATCAACATTGTAGTAGCCCCGTGGCGCGGGCACGCGTGCGTGCCGCGCCGGCACTCGTGCCGACGAAGGGCGCCGACGGAAAAAAACGTTTCGAGAGGAGTCTCGACACGGCACGCACGAGTGCGTGCGCCACGTCGGCCGTATTTCGTGACAATCCCTAAGTACTTCGGCCAGCTCTTGCATTAAGCCGGCGCACGGCCGCGCGCAATTGCTCCCATTTGCGGTGATGCCATTTACCCAACTTTGCGGGTAGCGTTGTGCGATAAGATACCCCGCATCATTCATCTTGCCAAGAAAAGGAGAGTTAACGTTATTATGTACATATTACCCTGGTTACGTTTCGGAGCGACAATATGCAGACCGGTGAATCACGTCGAGGGGTTAAGATTTCGCCGCACTTGATGCTGCTGACGGTCAGACAGCTCGCGCGGGAGAATGCGGAACTGTTCGAAGAAGTGAAACAACTTCGGGCTGCGGTCAACGTCTACCGCGAGCTTGCGACTAGGAAGGGCCTGGTCAAGGAAAAGGTCTCGTCGCTCGGCGCCATTAGGCCGGCCAGGAACAGGCCTAACGATCACTACCGCAGCAACGTCGCATAAGCCTGCTTCGGCGCTGTGCGACACTGAAGCATGGTCCCGTTTTCTCGACGATTGCGAGCCGCCATTGCGGAAGCGGAGCCCCGGCTGCGCGCCATAGCGGACGCGGCCGCCGGCGCCGCGCCACCCGATCCCGAAGGCTGGTCGAAAAAGCAGGAACTGGGGCACCTGGCCGATTCCGCGATCAACAACCGCGTGCGAATCGTCAAGGCGGCGCTCGAAGGGGAGTTCACCGGGCCGTCTTATGACGGGCTGGGCTGGGTGAAACTGGGTGGCTACATTAACACGCCGTGGCAAGAGATACTCGATCTCTGGAAGAGCCTGAACGAGTCGCTGGCTACCGTGCTGGAAGCCATCCCCTCTGAGCGCTTCACGGCACCATGCCGCATCGGAAGTGACGGCCCGGTGACGCTCGAGTTCCTCATCGGCGATTACATCGTTCACATGCAGCAGCATCTCGACCACATCTTTTCCAGGTGACGCGGGGTACGCACTCGGGCGCACCGTGTTGAGGCTCCTCGAATCCTATGCGCGCGGGCGGCCGGGCGTCGGCAAAAGTGCCGAGGCGTTGCGCAGGAGTGGGTGCGCCACATCGGTTATTGGATTCTCGCGCTACTTTCCGCGGGGGGCTGGGTTACCACCTCATGAACTTTTCGAGGGGTTTATGAAGCAGCTCTTTCTAATCGCCGCATTGTCAGCCATGGCGGTGCTCCATCCCGCCGCCGGCCAGACGACGACACCGTTTATGAGCGACCTGGCCGCGGCCCGCTTCCTCGACCAGGCGACCTGGGGGCCCACGCCAGCCTCCATCGCCCAACTCGAACGGATGGGAATCAACGCCTGGCTGGCCGCGCAATTCCAGATGAACACGTCCGACCTGCCGGATCAGCCTCTGCTCAATTCGGCGGGAAAGACCAATGAGGATCTGACGCCGGTCGAGCGCGCGTTTTTCGCCAACGCCGTCAACGGGCAGGATCAACTGCGCCAGCGCGTAGCGTTCGCTTTGTCGGAGATTTTCGTGGCCTCGGCAGTGCAGGTGAAGCCGGCTTATGCGATTCCCCCATACTGGCGGATTCTGCGCGACAACGCGTTCGGCAACTACCGCGACATTATCAAAGCGATCACGCTGAACCCGGCCATGGGGACCTATCTCAGCATGGCCAATAACAACAAGGGCAATGCGGCCAAGGGCACGTCGGCCAATGAGAACTATGCGCGCGAGCTGTTGCAGTTGTTCACCCTGGGGTTGACCAAGCTCAATGCGGACGGCAGCCCGGTGCTCGATGCGAGCGGCAACCCGGTTCCCACCTACGACCAGGCGGAAATCACCAGCGAGGCCAAGATGTTGACCGGCTGGACGTTCGCAACCGCGCCCGGCGCCACCGCCAAGAACAACAACCCGGCCTACTATTTCGGCCAGATGATCGCGGTGGAAGCCGAGCACGATACCAGCGCCAAAACCATTTTCGGCAACATTCAGGTTCCCGCCGGCCAGACCGCCGAACAGGATCTGGACTCCCTGCTGGATGCTCTGATGGCGCAGCCAACCATGGCGCCGTTCGTCGGCCGGCAGCTTATCCAGCATCTGGTCACCAGCAATCCCAGCCCAGCCTACATCGGGCGCGTGGCAGCCATGTTCGAGAACAATGGCGAGGGCGTCCGCGGCGACATGGCGGCGGTAATCACGGCGATTCTCAGCGATCCGGATGCGCGCGCCGGGGATGACGCAGGCGCCGCGCTCAATCCTGGCTTCGGGCACCTGCGCGAGCCGGTGCTCTTCATGGCCAACCTGCTGCGCGGCCTGAATGCGACGCTCGGCGCTTCCAGCGCGGTCTATAACGACGCCACCCTGATGGGACAGGAGCTGTTCTACGAGCCCAGCGTGTTCAGCTATTTCTCGCCACTCTACCGGATTTCCGGCGGCCAGCTCGCGCCCGAGTTCCAGCTCTATTCGACGCAAGCCGCGGCCGAGCGGGCCGACATCGTCAACGCCGCGCTGTACGGCAGTCTGGACAAAAGCACCACCGTCGACCTCACGCCGTTCGTGAGCCGCGCCGGCGACTTGCCCAGCCTGCTCGATTACGCGACCTACGTTTTCCTGCACAGCACGCTGCCGCCCGGGCTGAGCGACCAGGCCTTGGCCGTGGCTAGCGCGGTCGCCACCCCGCAGGCGCGCGCGCAGGCGATCCTCTATCTGGTGCTGACCTCGAGCGCTTACCAGGTGATTCAGTAAAGGAGCCAAGCATGTTTTCGCGTCGTGGATTCATTCGCGTTGGAGCAGCCTCGGTGAGCACGCTGGCGCTGCGTCCGTTCGGCCTGTTGCCGGCGATAGCCGCCGCCGGCAGCACCAACTATCGCGCCCTGGTGTGCGTGTTTTTGTTCGGCGGCAACGATTCCAACAACAGCGTGATTCCGTTGGACGATGCGGACTACACGGCTTACCAGTCCGCGCGCGGCGCACTCGGCCTGGCGGCCAGCTCGCTGGTCCAGGTGAACGATGCGACTGGTGCGCCCTATGGCTTCCATGCGCTGCTCACCGAGCTTGCCTCGCTATTTACCAGCAAGCAACTGGCGGTGGTGGCCAACTTGGGGCCGCTGGTGGCGCCGATCACGCGCGCGCAGTACCAGGCGCAGCAGGGCTTCATTCCGAACAACCTTTTCTCTCACGCCGATCAGCAATTGGAATGGCAGACCTCCATCGCGCAGGGCAACAGTCCCACCGGTTGGAGCGGCCGGGCGGCCGATTACATCGCTGCGCAGAAGATCAACGCCTCTTCGTTCCCGGTGTTCCTGTCGACGGCGGGCAACGTATTGCAGGGCGCGGGCGCCAGCACTTCTCCGGTAACGGTGGCGCCGGGCGAATCGTTGCAGCTTGCCGGCTTCAACACATCCGCAGCGTCGGAAGCGCGCTGGAACGCGCTCAACAATCTGATCTCGACGGATAGCGGAGTGGCGCTGGTGCAGGCGGCCAACAACACTCTGGCCAACAGCATCTCCGATGCTAAGGCGCTGACCGCCGCGTTAGGCAAATCCACCCCGCTCAAGACCCAGTTCCCCAAGACCGCGCTGGCGGCGCAACTCCAGCAGGTGGCCGAGATCATCCAGGTACAGGCCGATCTGGGAATGAGCCGGCAGATATTCTTCTGTTCGCTGGGCGGCTTCGATACGCACACGGCCGAAATATCGACGCTCAACAACCTTTACCCGCAGGTGAGCCAGGCGCTGGCCGCGTTTTATGACGCTACCGAGGAGCTGGGCGTGGCCGACAGCGTCACCACCTTCACCGAATCCGATTTCAACCGCACCTTCCAGCCGACCTCCGGCAACGGCAGCGATCATGCCTGGGGCGGCCATCACTTCGTGCTGGGCGGCGCCGTCCAGGGAGGCAGGATCTTCGGCCATTTCCCGAGCTTCGAATTGGGCGGCCCAAACGATACCGACGTGCGGGGACGCTGGATCCCCACTACTGCGACCGATCAGTACGGCGCCACGCTGTGCTCCTGGTTTGGCATCCCCAGTTCCGGCCTGGCCAGCGTGTTCCCGAATCTCGCCAATTTCCCAACCGCCAACCTCGGCTTCTTGGGCTAAAAGAAAGCCGGGTCGCGCCGCTTCCACTTTTGGCACGGTAACTGGCGGCTTTACTTTCATAGCTCTGAGATGCTAGCCTAAGTGTCTCATAATGCGTACAGTTGACTTGATCCAGCGCAAGCGCGACGGGGCTGAGCTGGCCCCTGAGGAGATTGAATTCCTGGTAGACGGATACACCTCCGGCGAGATACCGGACTACCAGATGTCTGCGTTTCTCATGGCCGTGTTCTTTTCGGGCATGACCGACCGCGAGGTCAGCCGCCTGACCGAGTGCATGTTGCGATCCGGCGAAACGGCGGACCTTTCCGCCATTCCCGGCATCAAAGTGGATAAGCACTCCACCGGCGGTGTGGGCGACAAGACCAGCCTGGTGGTGGCGCCTCTGGCAGCCGCGGCGGGCGTGGTGGTGCCGATGATGTCCGGCCGCGCGCTGGGCCACACCGGCGGCACGCTGGACAAACTGGAATCGATTCCCGGTTTCCGCACCGATCTCTCGAGCGAAGAGTTTCAACGGCAGCTTGCCGAACTCGGCCTGTGTTTCATCGGCCAGACCGATCAGTTCGCGCCGGCCGACCGCAAGCTCTACGCATTGCGCGATGTCACCGGCACGGTGGAATCGATCCCGCTGATTGCCTCTTCGATCATGTCGAAGAAACTGGCCGAGGGCGTGGATGCCCTGGTGCTGGATGTGAAGGTGGGCTCGGGCGCGTTCATGAAGAAGCAGGTGGATGCGCGCCGCCTGGCGCAGACCATGGTTGGCATCGCGCGCCCCATGGACAAGAAGGTCCAGGCGCTGATCACCGATATGAGCCAGCCGCTGGGTTACGCGGTGGGCAATGCGCTGGAAGTGATGGAAGCTTCGCAGACGCTGCAAAACGCCGGTCCGGCCGATCTTACCAAGCTGTGCCTGGAACTGGCGTCTCGCATGATCTTCCTCGGCAAACAGGCGGCCACGCTCGAAGAAGCCCGCTTGACCGCCGAAAGGCACCTGGTGGATGGTTCGGCGTACAAGAGGTTCAAGGACGTGGTGGCCGCGCAGGGCGGCAACCCGCAGGCGCTGGACAATTTCGTGCTGCTGCCCAACGCCACGGGCGCGCGCGAAATCGCTTCGCCGCGCGCCGGCTACGTCAGCTTGATCGACGCCGAGGACATCGGCATCGCCGCCAACATGATTGGCGCGGGCCGCGATAAGAAGGAGGATTCCATCGACCCCGCCGTCGGCATCATCCTGGAAGTCAAGGCCGGCGAAAAAGTGGAGGCTGGCAGCATCCTGTGCCGGCTGTATTACACCAAGGAAGATCGCCTCGAGGAAGCCGCCGAAAGAGTCGAGGATGCTTTCCACATTTCCTCGCAGCGGCCCGACGAGCGTGAATTGATCCTCGAGGTCGTTGGATAGAAATGGGCCGCTTCACCGGTCTGCTCGGGCTGGTGGCCATTCTCGGTGTCGCCTGGCTGTTCTCCAATAACAAGCGCGCCATCAAACTGCGCATCGTGGCCTGGGGCATGGGCCTGCAGATTCTCTTCGCCGTACTGGTGCTGAAAACCGATCTCGGAAAAGTGTTCCAGGCCATCGGCGCCGGCGTCAACGCCATGCTGGGCTATACCGAAGCCGGCAGCGAGTTCGTCTTCGGCCCAATGGGGAAATCGAGTGGCGGGTTCGGCGTGGTGTTCGCGTTTCAGGTTCTGCCGATCATCATTTTCATCGCGTCGTTCTTTTCCATCCTGTATTATCTGGGCATCATGCAATGGATCGTGCGCGGGATGGCGATCGGGATGCAAAAGGTGATGGGCGTGAGCGGCGCCGAATCGCTGAACGTGGCGGCCAGCATCTTCATGGGGCAAACCGAAGCGCCGCTCACCATCCGCCCGTTCCTGGCCGGCCTAACCGAATCGGAACTGTTCACGGTGATGGCCTGCGGCATGGCTCACGTTTCGGGTTCGGTGATGGCGGCCTATGTGAAGATCGCCGGCGTCTCGATCACCCATCTGCTCACTGCCGTCATTATGACCGCGCCCGCCACCATCATGCTGTCCAAAATTCTCATACCGGAAACGGGCCATCCGGTGACCGCGGGCAAGGTGGAGTTGAAAATCGAAAAGACCGCTGTCAACGTGATCGATGCGGCGGCGCAGGGCGCGGGTGACGGTCTCCACCTGGCGCTGAATGTGGGAGGCATGCTGATCGCCTTTCTGGCGCTGATCGCCATGGTCAACGGCATTCTGGGCGGCATTCACGGGCTGCGGTGGATGAACTGGCTGCCGGTTTCGCTGGAGCAGATTTTCGGCGTGGTGTTCGCGCCGGTGGCGTACCTGCTGGGCGTGCCATGGAAGGATTGTTCGGCCATCGGCAACCTGCTGGGCACGCGGCTGGTGCTCAATGAATTCGTCGCGTTTCTCAAACTGGGTCCGATGAAGGCCGGCCTGGACCCGCGCTCCTTCATCATCGCCACTTACGCGCTGTGCGGGTTCGCCAATTTCAGCTCGATCGCCATCCAGATCGGCGGCATTGGCGCGCTGGCGCCGAACCGGAAGTCCGACCTGGCGCGGCTCGGCCTGCGCGCGGTGGCGTGCGGGACGATGGCCAATTTCATGTCGGCCTGTATTGCGGGAATGATCTTATGATTGCGGAAGCCATATCTCTGCTCGAAAGCCGCACCGCCCTGCGCCCGGCCATCGGCGTGGTGTTGGGCAGCGGACTGGGAGCGTTCGCCGACGAATTGAGCGATCGCGCCGTGGTCCCCTACGCCGAAATCCCCGGCTGGCCCGTCTCCACCGCCGTCGGCCACGCGGGCGAGTTGGTAGTGGGCAACCTGGACGGGCGGCCGATCGCCGCGATGTCGGGACGGCCGCATTTATACGAAGGGTATTCGGCGGCACAGGTGGTTTTCCCGGTGAGGGTGCTGCGCGCATTCGGCGTGCGGTCGATGATTTTCACCAACGCCGCGGGCGGTATCAACGCCTCGCTCGAACAGGGCGGCCTGGTGCTGATCTCGGACCACATCAATTTGCAGGGGTCGAACCCCCTCACCGGTCCCAATGACGATTTACTGGGCCCGCGTTTTCCCGACATGACGGAAGCGTACTCGCGCCCGTATCGCGAGCTTGCCAAGAATGTGGCCGCCGAGCTGTGCATCTACATGCCCGAAGGCATCTATGCGGCCATGCTGGGCCCCAGCTACGAAACCCCCGCCGAAATTCGCTTCCTCCGCACCATCGGCGCGGACGTGGTGGGCATGTCCACCGTGGCCGAAGTGATCGCCGCCAATCACATGGGAATGAAAGTGCTGGCGGTTTCCTGCGTCACCAACATGGCGGCGGGTCTCGGCGAGCGGAAGCTCAACCACGAGGAAGTGCTCGAAGCCGGTGCGGCGGTTGGCGATACACTGGTGAAGTTCCTGCGCATGGTGGTGCCGCGTTTGGAACAGGATGAAGCGCAGAGCCAATGACAGATCCACTCCTCGACGCCGCGCTCGCCGCCCGCCAACACGCCTTCGCGCCTTATTCGAAGTTCCAGGTTGGCGCCGCGATTGAAGATTCGGCGGGCCGCATCCACACCGGCTGCAACGTGGAGAACGCGACTTACGGCCTGACCGTATGCGCCGAACGGGTAGCCGTTTTCAAAGCCATTTCCGAGGGCGTTCGCGTTCGCGAATTCCGCCGCGTCGCCGTGGCCGCCGATACGGACGTTCTCACGCCGCCCTGCGGCGCGTGCCGCCAGATTCTCTGGGAATTCTGCGGCGACGTCGAGATCGTGCTGGTGAACCCGCGCGGCAAAATCGAAACGTATCAATTGCGGGATCTCTTCCCCAAGCCATTCGATGCTTCGTATCTGTAGCTTCTTCTTATTTGTCTTTGCGCTGTCGGCGGAACAGGCCGATTGGATCTGGAGCGCGGGCTACGTCATCACCGAGGACTCCGGCGCGCGCGTGATCCTGAACGGCGCCGTGGCCGTGCGCGGCGCGCGCATTCTGGCGGTCGGCAAGCGCGCCGAAATCGATGCGCGCTTCACGGCCGCGCATCGCCTGGACCGCCCCGACGCTATCCTCGCACCGGGCCTGATCGACACCCACACGCACGCCGCCATGTCGCTATTTCGCGGCATCGCCGATGACCTGCGGCTCGAGGATTGGCTCGAGAAGTTCATCTTCCCAGCCGAAGCCAAGAACGTTACGCCCGATTTCGTGCGCTGGGGCACGCGCCTCGGGTGTTTGGAAATGCTGCTCGGCGGCACCACCACGTTCACCGATATGTACTACTTCGAGGACGTGGTGGCCGAAGCCGCCAAAGAGGCGGGGATGCGCGGCGTGCTGGGCGAAACCATCATCGGCTTCCCGGTCGCCGACAACAAAACGCCCGCCGATGCGCTCCAATTCACGGAACGCTACCTGGCGCGATTCGCGGGCGACCCGCTGATCGTTCCCGCCGTGGCGCCGCACGCGCTCTACACCAATTCCGACCAGACGCTGAAGGCCGCGCGCTCTCTCGCCAACCGGTTTCACGCGCCGCTGGTAATCCACATTTCCGAAACCAAGAAAGAAAATGACGACGAGCTGGCCAAGCGGCACACCACGCCGGTCCAGACGCTCGAAAGCCTCGGGGTCTTCAACGGCCGCACGGTGGCCGCGCACTGCGTCTGGGTGACCGAAGAGGACATGGCGATTCTGAAAGCGCGCGATGTCGGCGTGGCGCACTGCCCATCGAGCAACATGATGCTGGCGAGCGGCGTGGCGCCGGTCAAGCGCATGATCGAGCTGGGCATCCACGTCGGCTTAGGCCCGGACGGTCCGGCGGGCAGCAACAACGACTTCAATATGTTCGAGGAAATGGACCTAGCCGCCAAGCTGCAAAAGGTCACCGCGCGCGATCCCCAAGCGATGAGCGCCGCCACCGCGCTCGCCATGGCCACCATGGGCGGCGCGCGCGTTCTCGGTATGGAAAAGGAAATCGGCTCGCTCGAGGCCGGCAAGCTCGCCGACATGATCGTGGTCCGCCTGGACCGTCCCAACGCCGTGCCTGTCTACGACCCGGTCTCGCAAATGGTTTACGCGCTCAAAGCCGAAGACGTCCGCGACGTGATGGTGAACGGCAAACCGGTGGTGCGCGATGGCGCCATCCTCACCTTGAACGAGCCGCAGATCCTCGAAAAAGCCCGCGAATATGGAGACAAGGTGCGGGCTTCGCTGCGGTAGGAAGTAAGTGGGGCAGGCGCTTCCGCCTGCCAACTACGCGCTCGCATCAAGGCAACAGTTGGCAGGCGGAAGCGCCTGCCCCACTTACTTCGCGAGAATCTTCAAGTCTTGTGTGATCTTATCGCCGGCGCCGATTGTCACGGTTTCGGTGACGGGCGCGTAGGCGTCCCATTCGTCGCCGCCCTGCAAGATCGGGCCGAGATCGCTCTGCACAATCACAGCTAGCTTATAGGTGCCGGGGATCACGGAGTCAAGCGAGTAGCTCCCACCAGCGCCGATCGCGCCGGTCCTCCACGCCATCTGGCTGTTTAGCTCCTCGCTAATCGGATACAGCAGCACTTGCAAGCCGGTAGTGGCCGCTTCATCCGTCTGCACGGATCCGGAAACGGAGCCGAACTGCGTGCTGATGACGATGGTGAGCGCACTGCCAGCCGCGCCGTTGCTGAGATCGACAGTATGGCCAGCGATCTCGGTGGTCCCCAGGCGCAGCGATTTCACGTACCCTGACCCGCCGTACGACATCACGCGGTAGCGGCCGGGCGGGACGTTCTTAAGAGTGAAAGCCCCGGCCGCATCGACCTGACCTGTTGCGGCCCAGTTGTTTCCATCGATGCCTTGCAGTTGCACCTGTGGCTTTGGCCGCCGCGCCGGCTTCGCTCCTTCTGCCGGCTCGGCGGACTTGGCGTCGTCGCTTTCGTACTCCACTTGACCGGTGAGGTCGGCAGCCGGCATCATGCGCAGCTCGATGCCGTCGATGTTAGAGTCGCCCACCACAATGTCGACCGGCGCCGCCGCGCTCATCTGGCCGGTGGGGCTGTTCCATTGCGCACCGAGGCGATACGGGCCGGGAGCCAGCCGCCAGAGAGTGAATGTCCCATCCTTCTTCACCTGTGCGCCGCCGCTCCAGACGGTGTTTCTGACCAGGCCAACGCTGAAGCCCTGGTTGCTGTCGCGTCCCCTCTGAGCAATCAGCGCGACGTTTTCAGCGCCTGGCGGGATACCGGTCACCCTGCCGCTGACCCGCACGATGGGCGTGCGCACCAGGCGAATCTCGTTGCCGGCGGCTTCGGTTCCTGCCTCGACGCTGACCCTCGCGGCGCCCGCCTCATCGAGCGAGCTGGGGTAGTAGGTCTGGCTATAATGCGCCTCGAGCGTGCCATCGGTGCGGATCTCGGGTGGTGTCAGCGGTTCTTCGGGAGTGGCTCGAATCCGGTATTTGCCAGGCATAAGCCCGCCGATGCGGAACCTTCCCTGCGCATCGGACTGCGACACCTGCCCGCCGCGGCCGGACTCAGCCGTGACGTTGCAATTCTCCACCGGCTCGCCGTCGGCGTTCACTACCGTGCCGGCAATCGACCCGGTGGGAGTCAGCTTCAGGGTCACATCGTCCTTGTGGTCGCCCGGCTTCAGGGTGAGCCCCGTCGAGCCGCTCTGGCCAGCGACGAAGCCCGGACGGTTGGCGGAGACGCCGTAGCTAGCTCCAGGCAAACCAGTGACCGAGAACTTGCCGTCCGCCGTGGTCATCGCGCCATATCGGAACTGCTTGCCATCGGCGAATCCGAAGAGCATCACGTGGGCGCGCAACACCGGCTCGCCGGTTACCGCATTCACTACCACGCCCGCCACGCTGGCGGAGTTCTGATCGGTCGAAGCGCTCTGCGCGAACAGCGCGGCACAGGCCGCCAAAAGAGCCAGGAGACGTGGCGCACGCACTCTTGCGTGCCGCGTCGGCACTCGTGCCGACGCAGGGTGCCGCGGGGCAAAGACGCGTCGAGACGAGTCTCGACGCTGCACACAGAAGTGCGTGCGCCACGGCAGCAGCCTATTGCTATGGCTTTCCATCCGCATCCCCCTTCGCGAGCAGCTTCAGGTCCTTGACTTTGCGGTCGCCTTCCTTGATCTCGATTTCTTCGGCCGCCGCGGCGAGCTTCTTGACCGATTCGAGAAAATCGGTCCCGTCGGCGAACTGATCGGATTCGAAGGCCAGCAGCCGGTATTTGCCTGGACGGATGGCTTGGAAACGGTAGGTCCCGTCTTCGGCCGCTTTGAGGGAGCGCTCCAAGTCGATCTCCTTTGGGTCGGCGGCCAGCAGCACCATCGCCGGCATGGCGCCCAGCGGCTCACCGTCCTGGTCCAGCAGTTTGCCGGAGACCTGGCCCCCGTTGCGGCTGACCACGATCTTCAACGACAACCCCTGCGCGCCACGCGAAAGGTCCAACTCGCCATCGGGCGCCTCCACGTCATCCAGGCGCACCGATTTCAAATATCCGTTTTCCGGCATAGGCGTCACTTTCGGACGGTAGCGGCCCGGCGCGATACCGGCGATGCGGAACACGCCGTTCTGATCCGCCTCGGCGGAGGGGGGCGGCTCGCCAAAAGACCCGAACGATAACAGCTCGAGGCTGACGGAGAGCTTCTCCTTGCCCTGGCCGGCCGCCATCTCCACCTTTCCGTTCAATTCTCCGCCCGGCGCCAGCACCAGGCTCAGGTCGGTGACATCGCCGCTTTCCAGGTGGACGTCCATCGGCTGGCTATAGAGGTTGGTCTTGTCGTTCGCATGCCAGCCGAGCAGCCGGTATGTGCCCGCCTCCAGGTTGCTGAACAGGAAATGGCCGTCCCTATCGGAACCCGTGCTGCCGGCGATGCCCATGCGCCGCGGATCGTCGCCCCGGAGCAGCATCACCGTGCTGCCGCCAGCCGCATCCGCGCCGGTCACCATGCCGCCGATGCTGGCGCCACGCGGCTGGTGGACCAGGTGGATATCGATGTCCGTCAGCTCCGCGCCTGCCGCGGCTTCCACCAGCTCTGCCTTCGCCTTGGACGCCGAGCCGGGATAATACGTGGTTCCGTATTCCACTTCGACGCTGCCATCGGTTCGGATCTCCGTCGCCCGGCTCACCGCGTGGTTGCCAGGATTGACCACGATGTAATACTTGCCCGGCGCGACGGTAATGTGGAACATGCCCCGTTCATCGGTGTTACCCCAGCGGCCGCCGTTGATGCCCTGCCCGGATTCGGGCTCCGCGTCGAAACCCGTCTGCACCGGGTCGCCGTTATCGTCGATGACCCGGCCGGAGATGGTGGCGCCCTGAGCCATCTCGACCTTGAAGTCCGCGATCTGCTGGCCGGCCTTCAGCGACACGCGGTGAAGCGGTCCTTCACCCTTCGGCCGCATAAAGAAGAAGCCGCGCGCCTCGGCGTCGGCAATATAAACCCCGGCGGGCAGGCGGGCGATGGCGAAGTGGCCGGCGGCGTCGCTAATGGCCCCGTATGGCTGCCCCTCGGCGGCGGAGGCCATGCTGAGGAAGCGGACATGCACGCCGACCATGGGTTGCCCGGTAGTCCGGTTGACTGCCACGCCTTCGATCGAAGCCGTTTGCGCGCCCAGACACGCGCAACAAGCCACCAGCAGCGCCGCGCGATGCATCAATTTCGAATATACCGCAGCCGCCGCGGGAAGGCCGGGAATCGTGGAATGACGCGCCTACCGGCGGCGCGCGGGCGTAGGAGTTGGCCGGCAGAAGCGCCTGCCCCACTTTAGCAAGAGAGTTCTCGATCAGGCCACTACGCTTGAGTGCGCGGCTACAAGGTGCCAAGTCTTGTTAGGGGAGAGAGCCCAGACACGCGTGAAACGAAAATCGCCACTCGCCGGGTTGCCGTCGTACGTGCCTGACAAACGCATCCGCACTGAGACAATCACTACGTCGCCGTTCCGTCGAATGTGCTGTTCGGAAGCTCTCAGCTCGTTCACTTTGAGCATGCCTGACCGGTGGGCTGCGAGATCGTCTTCCTTGCCCAGCAACCGCCCGAGGTGATCCGTGAAGATCAGATCGGGACTTAACAATTCGTCTAGAGCTCTTATGTCCGAGCTAAGCATCGCAGCTCTGAGCCGGTCCTCCGCGTCCACGATCTGAGCTTCCACCGTTCGGTTCATGATGCCTCTTCGCAAACAGGATAACCGATGCTGGTGATGCGTATCCCTCCGCCTCGAGATAGGAAAGCCATTACTTACCGGCGGCGCGCGGGCGGACGGGCGTTAATGACCGGGACCAGTTGGTTGTGCTCGTCGGACTCGGGCGAGTGTGCCGTGCGCGCCACCAACTCGCGGTTCAGGGTGGCCACGAATTCCTGGATTTGCGCGTGCATTTGACCCATCTTCTCGCGCATATTGAGGATGATGTCGACGCCGGCCAGGTTAACGCCCAGATCGCGTGTCAGGTGCAGGATGACTTCCAGGCGCTCCAGGTCCTCGCCGGTGTAGAGCCGCGTGTTGCCTTCGCTGCGCGAGGGCTTGAGCAGGCCTTCGCGCTCATAGAGGCGGAGCGTCTGCGGATGAATGGCGTATTGCTCCGCCACCGCCGAGATCATGTAAGCCGCTTTGGATTTCTTGGCCATGCGCTAGACCTTACTCCACAGCTCGGCGCGGGGATCCTCGTCGTGGTGCAGGTCCCGCAACTGGCCCAGCAGCTCGCGGGTCCGTTCGTCGCGCGGATCGGGAGCTTCCACGGCTACTTCCACAATCTGGTCGCCGCGCTCGCCCGAACGCGAACCCTGCACACCCTTTTCGCGCAGGCGGAAGCGCTGTCCGTTCCTGGTGCCGTGGGGAATCTTCAGCAGGGTACGCCCATCGATGGTGGGGACCTCGATCTTGGCACCCAGCGCAGCCTCCCACACGGCCACCGGAACCTTGATTTCGATGTTGTCGCCCTCGCGATGGAAGAAGGGGTGATCTTCCACCTTGGTGGTGATGTAAAGATCGCCCGGGGCCGCGCCGCGGGTTCCGGCGTTGCCCTTGCCCGGTACGCGCAGGCGGGATCCGTTGCGCGCGCCCGGCGGAATGCGGACGTCCACCAATTCCGTGCGCGTGACGCGGCCATCCCCGCCGCACGTAGGGCAGGAGTTGCGCAGGCGTCCCGTGCCATTGCAACGCGGGCAGGTGAGATTGAAGCGCATCGCGCCCGCCATCTGGCTGACGTTGCCGGTGCCCTTGCACTGCGGACAGCTCACTTCGCCGGCGCCGGCCGTACCCGACCCGTGGCAGGTGCCGCAGATGTCATAACGCGTGATGCTGAGCCGCGTCTGCGTCCCCTTGATGGCCTGCCAAAAATCGATGTCCATCACATATTCGAGGTCGCCGCCCTTTTCCGCCTCCGGCTCCGGCGGCTGGCCGTGGCCGGAAAAGAACTGGGAGAAGATGTCGCGAAAGCCGCCGCCGGTTTCGGCGCCGCGCCGCCCGCCTGCGCCAGCGCCGGCTCCCGCGCCGCCTCCTAAATCGGAAAAATCGAAGCCGGAGAAATCCATGTTGGGTGTTGGGCCGGCACTCGCCGCGCCCTCCGGCCCGGCGCCCGCAAATCCGCTCTCGGAGTAGAAGCCATACTGGTCGTACATCTTGCGCTTCTTGGGGTCACCCAGCACATCGTAGGCTTCCTGGACGTTCTTGAAACGGTCTTCGGCTGTTTTGTCTCCGGGGTTCAGGTCGGGATGGTGCTTGCGCGCCAGCTTGCGGTAGGCCTTGCGAAGTTCCTCGACCGTGGCCGTCCGCGGTACGCCCAGCGTTTCGTAATATTCGTGCTTGGGAGGAGACATAGCTAAAGTGTTTGGGGCCGGGGACGCCCAGCCCGAATCCTATGGGCCGGACGTGTCTGCCCGGGTTGAGCATCGTCCGGCCCGCTAGCCGCTTACTTCTGTTGTTTATCGTCGACGTCGACGAACTCGGCGTCCACTACGTTGTCCTTGTCTTTGCCGCCGGCGTCCTTACCGCCGGGAGCCGCTCCGCCATCGCCGCCGGGAGCCGCTCCGGCGCCTGGCTGCGACGAAGCCTTGTACATGGCCTCGGCCAGCTTATGACTGGCGGTGGTCAGCCGGTCGGTCGTCGAGTTGATGCGATCCGGGTCGTTTTCCGCCATCGCCTTCTTGGTATCCGCGAGCGCCTCTTCGATCTCCCTGGCTTCCGCATCGCCGATCTTGGAGCGGTGGTCCTTCAGCGTCTTTTCGACGTTATAAACCATCGCGTCGGCCCGGTTGCGAGCTTCGATAGTGTCGCGCTGCTTGCGATCCTCGGCGGCATGCGATTCGGCGTCCCGCGCCATCTTGTCCACTTCGTCCTTAGCCAAGCCGGAGGAAGAAGTGATGGTGATCTTCTGCTCGTTGTTGGTGGCCCGGTCCTTGGCGGTGACGTTGAGGATGCCGTTGGCATCGATGTCGAAGGTCACTTCGATCTGCGGCACACCGCGCGGCGCCGGCGGAAGGTTGCCCAACTGGAAGACGCCCAGCAACCGGTTGTCATGCGCCATCGCGCGTTCGCCCTGATAGACCTTGATCTCCACCGAATTCTGGTTGTCGCTGGCGGTCGAGAAAACGTCGGTCTTGCGCGTCGGAATGGTGGTGTTGCGTTCGATCAGTTTGGTGAACACGCCGCCCATGGTTTCGATGCCGAGCGAAAGCGGCGTCACGTCGAGCAGCAGCACGTCCTTCACTTCGCCCGCCAGCACGCCGCCTTGCACGGCGGCGCCCACGGCGACCACTTCATCCGGGTTGACGCCCTTGTGGGGCTCCCTGCCGAACAGGTCGCGCACCAGTTGCTGGATGCGCGGCATGCGCGTCTGGCCGCCCACCATCACCACTTCATTAATCTGCGAGGGCGTGACGCCGGCATCGGCCAGCGCCTGTTTGCAGGGCCCGGCCGAGCGCTGAATGATGTCTTCCACCATCTGCTCGAAGCGCGCCCGCGTCAGCTTCATCTGCAAGTGCTTCGGGCCGGAGGCGTCGGCGGTGATGAAGGGCAGATTGATTTCGCTCTCGAGCAGCGTGGACAGCTCCATCTTGGCCTTTTCGGCGGCTTCCTTGAGGCGCTGCAGAGCCATCTGGTCGCGCGAGAGATCGATACCGTTTTCCTTCTTGAACTCACTCACGATCCAGTCGATCACCCGCTGGTCGATATTGTCGCCGCCCAGATGTGTATCGCCATTGGTGGATTTCACTTCCACCACGCCCTCACCCACCTCGAGGATCGAGATATCGAACGTGCCGCCGCCGAAATCATAAACGGCAATGGTTTCGTTCTTCTTCTTGTCCAGGCCGTAAGCCAGCGCCGCCGCGGTCGGCTCATTGATGATGCGCATCACTTCCAGACCGGCGATCTTGCCGGCGTCCTTGGTGGCTTGCCGCTGCGCGTCGTTGAAGTACGCAGGCACCGTGATCACCGCCTGCGTAATCTTTTCGCCGAGGTAGGATTCGGCCGCTTCCTTCAGCTTGGTCAGAATCATCGCCGAGATTTCCGGCGGCGAGTACTTCTTGCCGTTGATATCCACGCGCGCGTCTCCGTTGTCGCCGCGCACTACTTTGTAGGGGACCATCTTCATTTCTTCGCTGACTTCGTCGGAACGGCGCCCCATGAACCGCTTGATCGAAAAAATGGTGTTCTCCGGATTGGTGATCGCCTGGCGCTTGGCCACCTGGCCCACCAGCCGTTCGCCGCTCTTGGTGAATGCCACCACCGAAGGCGTTGTCCGCTGACCTTCCTGGTTCGCGATCACCGTGGGTTGGCCGGCCTCAATCACTGCCACCACGGAGTTGGTCGTTCCCAGGTCAATACCGATGATTTTGCCCATACCTCTAAATCTCCCTCGCTTGAATCAATCTCTGTTTTGAAAAGTGTTGAACAATGGCGTTCGCCGCCGAAAATGCGCGGCGTCTTAGCACAAACCTATTATCAAACCTTAGCGTGATATTGTCAAGTATTTCTTGAGTGCTTTCCGCTCAAGCAACCGGGCCGGCCTTGATCCGGTCCAGTAGCGCCTCCACCAGCGCAGGATGCCCATCCAGAGGCGCCGCCGCACGGATCTTCACGCTCTCGATCTTTCCGGCTATCTGATTGATAATACTAGGTAAGTCTCGCTCCAGATGGATGCCAAGGGTGAGAAAATACGGAACCACCAGGATGTCGTCGACGCCGCGCCCGACCAGCGCCTTCACAGCACCTTCCAGGTTCGGCTCGCCCAGCTCCAGAAAGGCGGTTTCCACAGCTTTGAACCGCCCGGCGGCGGCGAGCTGACGAGCGACGGCGCGCACCGCCTCATTAGCCGGTTCGAGTCGCGATCCGTGGGCGAAAACGATGATTCCAGTGGTCAAGTTCCGTGAATGTACGCCTGCATGTGATGCAGTTCTTCGGTCTTTTGCATCAGCTCATGGTGGATCACGTCGCGCATGGAAAGAAAGCCAGCCACCGCTCCGCCGCGCATCACCGGCAGATGGCGGCAGCCGTGCGATTCCATGGCCGCCATGGCCTGCTCCATGGTTGCCGTATCTTCAATGGCGGCCACGTTGGTGGTCATCACCTGGTGAACCGTGGTTCGTTCCGGGTCGCGGCCTTCCAGCACCACACGCCGCATCAGGTCGCGCTCGCTGAAGACGCCGCGCAACTCGCCGCCGCCCATCACCATGATGGCGCCGAGGTTCAACTCCGTCATCCGCCGAACCACCGCGGCCACGCTGTCTCCCTCTTCGACGTAAAAGAGACTGTTGCGCTGTTGCAGAATGTCACGCACAAGGGACATTGCCACACCCCTCCCCGGAGTGGGTTGAGCATATCACAAATAGGAGCCGATTAATATCGAAAAGAATTTACGCGGGTATCCATTCGCGCGGAATCTAGCCGTACGGTTGCCTGTGCGGTTTAATCGGTTGACAGGATAGCCCGAAGGTCCCGCAGAGTAACCACAAGAGTCATCCCATCCGACGGGCATGGATCGAAGCCGAGGGAGATGTAAAACTCGCGCGCGGTTTCGGAAATGGCGTGAACGACGATACCGCGAATTCCGATCGTGTCCGCTGCGTGCGCGACCCGCACAGCCGCGTCGCGAAAGAGCGCGCGCCCTAATCCGCGTCCCTGATAGTGTACGTCGACCGCCAGCCGGGCCAGGACCGCCATCGGGATCGGATCCGGCATATTTCTGCGGAGCTTGCCGGGAACACCGGCTTGGGCGATGGCGCCCGAGGCCAGAGCGTAATAGGCGACCACGCGCTCTCCCTCGCAGACCACGTAAGTCCGCGTGGCGCCGCTCGCCTGGTTTGCCATCGCTCTGCGCTTCAGCCAATCGTCCAGGGCGGGAACGCCGGAATCGAAGCGATCTACCTGATGATCGTCAGTCAGGGGTTCTGGAGGCCTGAGGGACGCGCTCATTCCCAGGGTGCGGGCGACTTCATGCTCTTCCTCAACCGCCGATTCGGCTTCGGCGGAGCGTCGAGGCGCGACAGAAACTCGCGATACGCCGTCGGCGTAACCGTAAAGACCGTTCGATCGAGCAACGTGTCCTCCGCGGCGCGGCGGGCGGCGTCCAGAACGAAATCCGTGCGATTCTTCCCAGCCAGTCCCGCGGCGCGATCGATTAATTCACGAACGTGGGGCTTAATGCGTATGTTCAGCGCTAAGCGCCGGCCCGCTTCAATTTGGGAAGTGTGCATTGGGATCTCCCGCACCCAGTATATCAAAACGTAATGACGTTGTCTGTGCGGCGGCGGTCCTGCGATCTACCGCTTCTTCTTCCCGTCGCCCTTTGCCTTCGTCTTCAGCACGATGGGGGTGCCCTTGAAACCGAATTGGCGGCGCAGTTGGTTGACCAGGTATCGCTCATGCGAAAAGTGCAGCGGGCCGCCTTTGCCGCCGGTGAAGATGACGAACTCCGGCGGACGGATGGAGGCCTGCGTGGCGTAGAGGATCTTGCGCTCCTCGAAATGCAGTTGTTCCACCCAGCGGTTCAATTCTCCGGTAGGAATGCGCCGCGACGCCGCCTCATATACCTGGCGGATCAGCGGGAACAGCGCAGCCACGCCGGCGCCAGTCTTGGCGGAGATGAATTTGACGGGCGCGTATTCGAGGAACTTGAACATGTCTCGGATGTCCTGCTCGAATTCGTTCTTCGAGTTGTTCTTCAGCTCGTCCCACTTATTGACGCAAATGATCAGCGCGCGTCCGCCTTCATGGGCATAGCCGGCGATGGTGGCGTCGTTGGTGGAGACGCCTTCCACCGCATCGAGCACCAGCAGCACAACGTGCGCCATGCGAATGTTGCGGCGCGCCATCACCACGCTGAGCTTTTCCGCCATCAGCTTGGTCTTGCCCTTGCGCCGTATGCCGGCGGTGTCAACGAAAACGTACTCGACGCCGTCGCGCTCCACAGTCTCATTCACCGAGTCGCGCGTGGTGCCGGCCACCGGGGAAACGATGGCGCGCTCGTGCCCGGTGAGCGCGTTGAGCAGCGTCGATTTGCCCACGTTCGGCCGGCCGATGATGGCCACCTTGATCGGCTGGATCTCCGGCTCCGGCGGCGCTTCGCCTTCCGCGAAACCCGCCGTCACATGATCGAGCAGCGCGTCCACGCCGGTCGCGTGCTCCGCCGAGACCGGGTAGACGTCGGCGATGCCGAGCTCGTAAAACGCGTTGGCCAGACCCTCATGCGAGGCGGTGTCGGCCTTGTTGACCGCCAGCGTCAGCGGCCGTCCCAGGCGTTGCAGCATGCGCGCCAGGTCGCGATCGGCGCCGGTGATTTCCGCCCGCCCGTCCACCAGCAGAATAATCTGCGCCGCGCCTTCCAGCACAAACTGCGCCTGGCGCAAAATCTGGCTCGGAATGTACTCCTGGTCTTCGACCACGATGCCGCCGGTATCGATCACCTCGAAGCGGCGTCCGCGGTGCTCGGCCTGCCCGTGCATGCGGTCGCGCGTAATCCCTGGCTCGTCGCCCACGATGGCGCGGCGCTGGCCGGTGATGCGGTTGAATAGGGTCGATTTGCCTACGTTCGGACGGCCCACAATGACCACTGTGGGGATGGGGTTCGGCATGGCACATCAATCATAGCAGGCGCGCCCGGAAGGGCTCTCCGTCACTCGGGCGGAAGTTCCCGGCGAACGGAACTGATTCGCGAAAGAAACTTCAGCACGGACTCGATTTCCGCCTCGGGCGTCTCGGCGAGAAAGGCCGCCAGCCCTTTGTTGATCCCAGCGTAGAGCGCATTGACTTTGCGCAATTTCGCCGGATTGACGCGCACCAATACGCTGCGTCGATCGGCCGGGTTGCGCTCACGTCTAACGAAGCCCGCCTTTTCCAGGCGGTCGAGCATAACGGTGACGCCGCCGGTGGTCAGGCCGGTACACTCGGCGAGTTTGCCGGGCGTCACGGGTCCCAGGAGATCCAGCAGATTCATACACTGCATGTCCGTCAGATGAAACCCCATGCGATCCGCCACTTGCTGATTGAAGAGAATCGCTCCAGCGATGAAGCGCCGGATCTGGGCGACGAGCTCGGCGTGGAGAACAGTACGTTTTTCGGTTGACAGGGCCATCGAATTTAGCTTACTGTATAAGTATCTTATTTGGCAAGCTACATAGCTGCCAAGACATCAAGGAGTTCCATTATGACAGCTACAGCGCAAAAAGCATACAAGGGGATGGGCATGGAGGGCCCGGTCGCCCATTGGTACGAGAAGATCACCCGCCACGATCTGGACGAGTACGGCAAACTGGCGCGGCGGTTGAGGGCCTGCATGCCGGAGGGCGGCGACTTCCTGGAGGTTGCGCCGGGGCCGGGATTCCTCGCGATCGAGATGGCGAGAGGCGGCACGTTTCGCGTCACCGGCCTGGATATCAGCAAGACCTTCGTGGGAATCGCGCGGAAAAACGCGGCGGAGGCGGGCGTGCGCGCGGAGTTTCGCCAGGGCAATGCCTCGCAGATGCCATTCGCCGAGAACAGTTTCGATTTGCTGGTCTGCCGGGCGGCCTTCAAGAACTTTTCCGAGCCGGTGAAGGCGCTGCGGGAGATTCATCGTGTGTTGCGCCCGGGCGCGACCGGTGTGATTGTCGATCTGAGGCGCGACGTGTCCATGCGGGAGATTCAACGGTACGTCCGCGGTTTGGGCTTGAGCCCATGGAACCGGTTCGCCACCTCATTGACGTTCCGTTTCATGCTGCTGAGGCGCGCTTACACGAAACAGGAGATCGAGACAATGCTGGAAGGCCTGGGCTTTCGGAAGGCCGAAGTGAGGACCAACGAAATCGGGATGGAGGTCTGGGTGGAGAAGTAACGCCAGCGCGGCGGCCGGCGCTTACGATGGAGAGCCGATGTTGCCGCCAGCCGTGTTACAGTTTGGAGTTGAAACACTATCCGATCTTCGTCTCGCTCGAAGGCCGCCCCGTGCTGGTGGTGGGCGCGGGCAGAGTAGCGTTGCGCAAGACCAAGGGTTTGATCGAGGCGGGCGCGCGCGTCACCGTGGTCGCGCCCGAATGGGAAGCCGAATTCGAATCTCTCCCGGTGCGGCTGGTGCGCCGGCCTTTCTGCGCGGCCGACCTGACCGGCTGCGTGCTCGTCTTCGCCGCCACCAACGACCGGCTCACCAACCACCGCATCGGGGTAGCCGCCAAAGGCCGCGGCATTTTCGCCAACATCGCCGATTGCGCCCGCGAGTGCGATTTCATTCTCCCGGCGCGTGTGTCGCGCCATGGCTTTCACCTCGCCATTTCGACCGGCGGCGAAAACCCGCGCCTGGCCGCCGATTTGCGAAAGAAGCTGGAAGAGCTGCTCTGACGTGCGGGCGAGCGGCAATATCCTCGCCATCAGGACACGGCGCACGTACTGGCGAAGAACACCGGCGGCAAAGACCGCCGGCGTTACCGCGCGGCATTCCTGGTAACACCGGCGGTCTTTGCCAGCAGTGCTTTGCCAGGCATCATGCGTGCCGTGACGAGATTCAGATCGACGCCTGCTCGGCCGAAAGCCCTGCATCGGCATGAGTGCCGATGCGGCACGCACGAGTGCGCGCGCCACGGCAAGCCCACTGTGCTAACTTGATCGTTGCCTGACTTATGATTGCTCTGCTGCGCGGCATTTTGATCGAGAAGCATCCCAACCAGGCCATCGTCGAGGCTGGCGGCGTCGGGTATGACGTCACCATTCCGGTCTCCACTTTCACTCACCTGCCCGGCACTGGCGCCGAGGTCCGCCTGCGCATTCACACCCACGTTCGCGAAGACGCGCTTTCGCTCTACGGCTTTCTCACCACGGAGGAAAAGGTGCTGTTCGAGAAGCTGATTTCGGTCAGCGGCATCGGCCCTACCTTGGCGGTGAAGGTGCTCTCCGGCGTGGCCGCGCCCGAACTCATTCACGCCATCATCCGCGGCGAAGTTGATCGGCTGGTGCGCATCCCAGGTGTAGGCAAGAAGACCGCCGAGCGCATGGTGCTCGAACTGCGCGACAAAATGCCGGCGGTGAGCGGCGAGCTGCCGGAAACGCCCACCGCCGCCGCCCTCAGCGCCGTGGATCAGGACGTGCTTTCCGCCCTGCTCAATCTGGGCTGCGCCCGGCCGCAGGCCGAAGCGGCGGTGCGCAAGGCCAAGTCCTCCGGCGCCCCTGCCGATTTCGAGCCGCTTTTCCGCCGCGCGCTGGAACTGGTACGGTAAGCTGGTAACAGTGCCCGACCGGAAACTGGTTTCCGGCGATCGCCAGGCCGAAGATTTACAGTTTGAAGCGGGGCTCCGCCCGCGGCGGCTGGCCGAATTCACCGGACAGAGCAAGCTCAAAGAGAACCTGGATATCGCCATCCAGGCCGCCCGCCAGCGCGGCGAAGCCATGGACCATGTGCTGCTCTATGGCCCGCCCGGCTTGGGCAAAACCACGCTCGCCGCCATCATTGCCGAAGAGCTCGAAGCCGAGTTCACCACCACCTCCGGGCCGGTGCTGCAAAGAAAGCTCGATCTCACCGGCATCCTGAGCAACATACGCGCGCGCCAGGTCTTCTTCATCGACGAGATTCACCGGCTGCTGCCCGACGTCGAAGAGATGCTGTATTCGGCGCTGGAGGATTTTCGCGTCGATATTCTGGTCGGCGTGGGGCCGGGCGCGCGCACGCACTCGCTGCCCATGCCCAAGTTCACCGCCATCGGCGCCACCACGCGCCAGGGCCTGGTCAGCGCGCCGCTGCGCGGCCGATTCGGGCTGGTGCTGCGCCTGGATCCCTACACGGTCGAGGAGCTCAAGACCATCGTCAACCGGTCGGCGAAACTGCTGGGCGTGGAAATCGAAGATGGCGCCGCAGAGGAGCTGGCCCGCCGCTGCCGTGGCACGCCGCGTATCGCCAACCGCCTGCTGCGCCGCGTCCGCGATTATGCGCAAGTGCGGGCCGATGGCCGCATCACGCTGCCGGTGGCGCAGACCGCTCTCAACCTGCTCGACGTGGACCGCTACGGCTTGGATGAGATCGACCAGAAGATCATGCTGACGATTCTCGAGAAGTACCGCGGCGGTCCGGTGGGTGTCGGCACCATCGCCGCCTCGATCTCCGAGGAAGCCGACACCATCGAGGAAGTCTACGAGCCGTACCTGATCCAGCTCGGCTTCCTCAACCGCACCCCTCGTGGCCGCGTCGGAACCGAGCTGGCGTTCGACTATTTCCACGTGAAACGCAAGCTGCCGCACGACGGGCAACCGGGGCTGTTTTGACAGGCAGGCTGACAGGATAGGATTGTGCGCCACAAGGCCGTGTACCGCAAGGACCTCCAAGGGCTTTCAAGAGTCCGGGCAAAGGAGGCGAAGGCCCTGCTCGACGCCGGCATGGACGACGGTGCCTACTACTTGGCCGGATATGCCGTGGAGTGTGCACTAAAAGCGTGCATCGCAAAGGCCACGCGCCGGCACGAGTTCCCCGACAAACAGTTTGCCGCTGAATGCTTCAAGCACGATCTCGGCGTTCTCGTCAAGCTTGCGGAACTGGAAGAATCGCGCCGGACGCTGATGAAATCCAACTCGGGATTTAACAAGAACTGGAACATCGTGAGTTCATGGTCGGAACAGAGTCGCTACCGCAGGCATGACAATGCGAGCGCTGCCGCCCTCGTCGAGGCTATCATGGAAAGGAGGAACGGAATCCTCTCATGGCTCAGACGTTACTGGTAGGCAGCCCAGAGATTGAGGCCGGCAAGCGAATCCTGCAGGCGCTCGATGACGCAAAGTTGAAGATCAGCGTCGCCATGTGGGCGCTGTTTTTGCGAGAGTATGGCGATTGGCGGCTTGTGCTTTCCTCGCGGCAGCTTGATTTGGAAGATCCCAGGGAGGCCTACGGTGTGGTGTTCAGGGCCCTTGATCGGGCGAAATTGGAAGTCGAGAAGACCGAGCCCATCATGATCCTTCGCATGAAGGATCCGTTCATACGAGAGCTTAGGCGGCTCAGGGAGACGATGCGCGAAGGTCGAAGCTTGGCCGGGACGATCGGCGATCGTTTTGTGGATCACAGCTATATCTACCGCATCTCGTAGTCTTACTTGGCAAAACTGATCTATCTCAGCCCCGGCGACCGCCACATGGAACAGGTACGTCCATCGCATCTAATGACCCTACCTAAACCAGGACGGTGAAGGCGGTTTCGGTGCGCTGGACGGGGCGGTAGAGTGTGTCGCGTTCGACCGGCGTGCGGCCGGCTTTGCGAATGAGCTGGAGCAACTCGGCGCGCCGCAGGCCCTGGCTGGTGGTGGCGCCGGCATCGTGATAAATCCGCTCTTCGACGATGGTGCCATCGATATCGTCGGCGCCGAAGCGGAGCGCGATCTGCGCCATGCGCGGCGTCATCATCACCCAGTAGGCTTTGATGTGCGGGATGTTATCGAGCATCAGGCGCGCCACCGCGATGTTGCGGATATCGGCGAAGCCGGTGGTCTTCCCGATGTGCTGGAGCGGCGTATTGTCGGGATGGAAGGCCAGCGGGATGAAGGTGACGAAGCCACCGGTTTCCTCTTGCAGGTCGCGCAGTCTAACCAGGTGATCGACGCGATCCGCATCGTTCTCAATGTGGCCGTACAACATGGTGCAATTGGAGCGCAGGCCGAGCTGGTGCGCGGCGCGAGCGGTTTCGATCCAATCGTCACCATCGATCTTGTGATCGCAGATGATGCGGCGCACGGCTGGGGCGAAGATCTCGGCGCCGCCGCCGGGCAGCGAATCCATGCCGGCATCGCGCAGGCGCTCGAGGGTTTCGCGAACGCCGATTTTCGTGCGGCGCGCCAGGTACGCGATCTCGACCATGGTGAACGCCTTCAGATGGACGCGCGGGAAGCGCTCTTTGAGCCCGCGCAGCATTTCGCAGTACCAATCGAGGGTCAGCTCGGGATGCAGGCCGCCGACGATGTGGAACTCGGTGACCGCTTCCGTGTAGCCTTCCCCAGCCCGCTGCCATACCTCTTCGAGCGACATAGTGTACGCCTTGGGATCGCGCACACGCTTGCCAAAGGCACAGAGGCGGCAACTGGCGACACAGACATCGGTCGGATTGATATGACGATTGACGTTGAAATAGGTGGTGTTGCCGTGCAGCCGCTCGCGAACCAGGTTCGCCAGGTAACCTACTGCAAGGATGTCAGTAGTGTGATAGAGGGTGACGCCGTCTTGGAAAGACAGCCGCTGGCCGGCTTCGACCTTCTCGCGAATCGGGTTTAGACGCGGGTCTTCGATGAGTACTTGCATGTGATCAAACACCCGAACGAAGGAAGAAAATATCGGCGGCCCAGAATATAAAGAATAACACGCTCACCCAACCGTTCATGGTGAAGAAGGCGGCGTCGACGCGCGACAGATCGTCGGCGTGGACAAGGCTGTGTTCATAGATGAGCAGGGCGGCGACGGCGCCAACTCCGGCCAGCGACAGGGGCCCGAGCGAAAGGGCATGAACCAGCGCCAGCAAACAGACAACCATGAGGACATGCAGGAAACGCGACACCCAGAGCGCGCCGGAAACGCCCAAGAGGCGGGGAACGCTCCCCAGCGCTTCGGCGCAATCGAATTCGTAATCCTGGCAAGCGTAGATGACGTCGAAGCCGGCGGTCCAGAAAGTAACGGCGGCGGTGAGCCAGAGAATGCGCGGGTCGAGCGAGCCAGCCACGGCGATCCAGGCGGCGGCGGGAGCGATGCCGAGCGAAAAACCGAGCACCAGGTGGGAGAACGATGTGAAGCGTTTGGTGAACGAATAGCAGAAGACTACCGCCAGTGCGACCGGCGCCAGCCGCAGGCACAGCGGGTTGAGACGGCCGGCGGCGAACAGGAAGACGGCGGCGGAAACGGCGACGAATCCCCAGGCGAAACCGCGCGAGAGCAGGCCGGTGGGCAGGTGGCGCATGCGGGTGCGCGGATTGCGGGCGTCCAGATCGGCATCCACCAGGCGGTTGAAGGCCATCGCGGCGGACCGCGCGGCCACCATCGCCACCACGATCCAAGCCAGCTTCCCGGCGACCAAGCGCGCGTGAAATCCCTGTTGGCGAAAGGCCAGCAGGGCGCCGGTGAGAGCGAAGGGGAGAGCGAAGATGGAATGCTCGAACTTGATCATCTCGAGCGTCAGGCGCAAGCGCTTGAGGAGCATCAAAAAATCCGCGGAGAGAACGGCTTGCGAAGGGCGCCCCGACAGCAGCGGGAAAAACGCGCCCGCCAGCGGGGCGTCGGCAAGCTAGTCATGCCCTACCTGCCTTGGCAAGCTGGCGCATGCCCTACCCTCAGGCATTTTACCGCTGCGCGGCTGGGTTTGGATACAATGATCGATTGCCGGCGCCCGCAGCGGGTCCGGCGTGGGAAGTGCGGTCAATGCTGGAAGCGAGCGCCATGACGGACTTGGGCTCCGTCCGCGGGAACAACGAGGATTACTGCCAGGTGGAGGCGGAACTGGGCCTTTACGTACTGGCGGATGGAATGGGCGGGGCAAGGGCCGGCGAGCGGGCGTCGCGGCTGGCGGTGGAGACGGTGGTGGAGATGGTGCGCTCGGCCGTGTTCCGCGATTCGCAGGCGTTGCTGCGTGCGGTGGAAGAGGCTAACCAGCGGGTGGTCGACGCGGGCCGGAGCGACAGCAGCCTGGAAGGTATGGGCACCACACTGGTGGCGGCTCTGGAAAACCCGGCCGGGCTGGACATAGCCAGCGTGGGTGACAGCCGGGCGTACACGCTGGACGCGAGCGGCCTGCGCGCCATCACGGACGACCAGACCTGGGTCAACGAAGTGGGCCGGCCACTGGGACTGGACGAACTGACCCTGCGCACCCATCCGATGCGCCACGTGCTGACGATGGCGATCGGGGCGAACGGGCCGCTCACGGTGAACTGCTACTCGGTGACGCTCGAAAACGGGTCGTTGGTTCTGATCTCGAGCGACGGGCTGCATGGGGTGGTGGATGCGGCCCAACTGCAGCAGATCCTCGAAGCCGGCAGGAACGGCGCGCCGTTGGAAGAGGTCTGCCGCCAATTGATCGAGGCCGCCAAAGCGGCGGGTGGCCCCGATAACGTCACCGTCATTCTGCTGAGAAAAGCGAGCTGATCGAGCCACATTCTAGACACGGGTGAGCGATGTGTCTAGTTTGCTGCGGCGCGGTTGGCAGGCGAAAGCGCCTGCCCCACAAGCCTCGAAATGCTCCGGCAGCAAGGCGGGTGCGATTTTCTTACGGGTTGTTGTGCTGGCGGCGCTGCTGATGGCGACTTGCCAGCCAGCGGTCGCGCAGGTGGCCATCCTGCAAATCCAGGTGAGCGGCGGGGAAGGCGCGGTACACGGCGCGGGCGCACGCGATTCGCGCGGCATCGCGGTGGTGGTGACCGACGAAACCGGCCGCCCGGTGGAGGGGGCCGCGGTGAGCTTCCACCTGCCGGACCAGGGCCCCAGCGGCACCTTCGTCAACGGACTGCGCACCGAGGTAGCGGTCACCGACGGTCGCGGCCGGGCCGCCGTTCACTCGATTGAATTCAACCGCGTGCCGGGACGGTTCCAAATCCGCATCGTGGCCTCGAAGGAGCAGGCGCGTGCGGGCACGGTCTCATTCCAGTACATTGCGGGGCCGAGCCCAGGCGCCACTGCGGCGACGGTGGAAGGCGGCGGTCATCATCGAAAAAAGTGGCTGATCGTGGCCGCGGCCGTGGTGGCGGGGGCGGGGGCGGCGGGAGGCGCCATGGCACTGGTGCGCCCGTCACCGGCGGCGGGAAGCACGACCATCCTTTCGATTGGGCCACCGAGTGTCACGGTGAGCAAACCATGAAGCGCTGGCGCGCGGGAGTTCTGCTGCTCAGCCTGCTGGCGCCGGCGGCACACGCGCAGTTCAGCCTCTATCAGGTGTCCGGCAATGCGGATCTGCCCGTGGGCGAGCTATTCAGTTTTCCAACGGCGAGTCCGAACATGCCGCAGGCCGTAACGTTCCTCATCGCCAATACCACCAACCAGGCGCAGACGCTGGCCCTGCTATCGGTGAGCGGCGTGGGATTCTCGCTCGCGGGGGCGATGGCGCCGCTGACTCTGCAGGCGGGCGGCAGCATGCAGTTCACGATCACGTTCGAAGCCCCAACAGTGGCGTCCTATAGCGGCTCGCTGGTCGCGACCGGCTTTTCGATGACGCTGACGGCAAACGTGGCGCCCGCGGTCACTTACGAAGTGCGCCTGCCTTCCCGAGGCACCAGCGGGCTAGGCGCGGCGGCGGTGAATTTCGGCAGCGTGCAGGTGGGTGCGAGCGCGACGGTGAATTTCGTGGCTGTCAATCAGACAACCGAACCACTGACGGTGGACGCGATCGGCGTGGCGCCTGGGGACTTCGCGCTGGTTGGGTCTAGCCCCGGCGGCACGCCGCTCGATCCGCAAACGAGCGCTGGTTTTTCGATTGAGTTCAGCCCAACCGCGGCCGGCGCGCGGTCGGCGGTGCTGTCCATCGGCAGCCAGCAGTTCACGCTGACCGGGACGGGCGTGGCCGCGTCGCAGTTCAGTCTCTACCAGGTTACGGGCAACGCCGGACTTCTGGCTGGCGCGCAATTCAGCTTCGGATCGGTGTATCCTAACGCGCCGGCCACCGTCGAGTTCAGCATCCTCAATACCACCAGCCAGACGCAAACAGTGACGGTGTTATCGGTGAGTGGCGCGGGGTTCTCGGTCGACGCGGCGGCGCCGATGACCTTGAAGGCCAACGCCAGCGTGCAGTTCACACTCACGTTTGAAGGCGCGACGGCGGGCTCGTATAGCGGCTCACTGGATGTGGCCGGGATAGTGGTGGCGCTGACGGCGACGGCGACGGCGGGACTCACGTATGAAGTGGAACTGCCTTCCGGGGCGAGCGCGTTGAGCGAGGCGGCAGTGGATTTCGGCAGCGTGAAGGTGGGGTCGAACGCGACGCTCGGTTTTCTGGCCGTCAATCAAACCGCGGCCCCGTTGACGGTGGATTCGATCGGCGTGGCAGCGGGGGATTTCGCGCTGGTCGGGCTGTCTCCTGCGGGTACATCGCTGGCTCCGCAATCGAGCGCTAGTTTCGCGATTGAGTTCAGCCCAACCGCGGCCGGCGCGCGCACGGCGGTTCTGTCGATTGGCGGCCGGCAATTCACTCTGACGGGCACTGGACTCTCCCCGCCGCCTCCAACGCCGCTGTTGACGGTCGCGCTGGGTGAGGCGCAGAGTGCGCAGCAGGGCTCGGTTGCGGTGAGTTTCGACGCGCCTGCCGCAACTGGCGGCACGGGCACGGTGACGCTCGAATTTCAATCGCTGCCGGAGGGCGAGCTGGACCCGGGCATCCTCTTTGCCGCCGGCGGCCAGACAGCGAATTTCACTTTCAACCAGGGCGACACGGCGGCCAGCTTCGGTGGCGCCGCTAGTGCCGCGTTCCAGACCGGCACCACGGCCGGAACCTTGACGCTGGCGGCGCAGATCGGCAGCGCGGTGAGCGAGCAGAACGTGGTGATTGGGCCTGCGGTGATCGGAGTCGCGGCGGTGACGGGTGCGCGGCAGACCTCGGGGGTCTCAGTGAACGTCACCGGTTTCGACAACACGCGCACGGCTGGGTTGCTGAGTTTCACCTTTTACGATTCGAGCGGAAATGCGATTCCACCCGGCGCCATCGTCTACGACAGTACGGCCGCGTTCACCAGTTATTTCGGCGGGTCGGACGATGGGGGACAGTTCGCACTGGAGGCGTATTTCCCGGTGACCGGCGATCCGACGAGCGTGAGCGCGTTCACGGTGCAACTGGCGAACGCGGCCGGAACCGCGACCACGGCAAGAACGAACTTCTGAGGTGCGTGGCGCGGGCTGTCAAGCCTGCTGTGTCGAGAGTCATCTCGACATTTCTTTTACTCGTTGCTCGCGGCTTTACGAGTGACTCGCGGCGGGCCAAGAAAAGCCGAGACGAATCTCGGCTCTGCAGGCCGGACGGCCCGCGCCACGAACGGCATTGCGAAACGCCACGGTGGCATTTGAGTGATGAGGTGGGCGAGTTGGTTAGTGCATCACCCAGCCGCCATCGACGTTCAGGCACTGGCCGGTCATCCCGTCGCTCAGCTCGCAGGCCAGAAACTGGCAGACCCGCGCCACGTCGAGAGGTGTGATTCTGCGCGCCAGACACTGGTCGGCCACCATCTTGCGCGCTTCGTCATCGTTAACGAAGCGGACCTCGGATTCGGTTTGGACGAAGCCGGGCGTGACGCAGTTGACGTGTACGTTGTACGGCCCGGCGGCGCGCGCGAGCGAGCGGGTCAGCCCGATCACTCCTCCCTTGGACGCGGTGTAGTGCGCCAGGTTGCCCACGCCGAGGAAGAACGTCACCGAGGAGATGTTGACGATCTTGCCCGCGCGCGCCGCCATCATCGGTTTCAGCGCGAGCTGGCTCAAGCGGAACATGCTCTTCAGGTTGACGTCCTGCATCTCGTCCCACTGCTCGTCGGTGATTTCCAGGAACGGCTGGCGCGGGAAGATGCCGGCGTTGTTGACCAGGACGTCGATGCGCCCGAAACGCGCTCGCGCCGCTTCCACCAGTCCCGCCAGGTCATCGGCTCGGCGCACGTCGCCGGTGATGGCTTCCGCCCATCCGCCGGCCGCGCCAATCGACGCCGCCACGCGGCAGTTGCTCTCCGCGTCCCGATCGAACAGGAAGACGCACGCGCCTTCTTCGGCGAACCGCCGCGCAATGGCCTCCCCGATTCCGGTGCCCGCGCCGGTTACCAGCGCCACTTTATCTTTGAGCAGCATGTGTGGGCCTCCTCGCCAGACGGCACCGGCGCTGAGCAGCCCGGCAGAACCGCTCCCTATGGTCGCGGCTCCGATGCGCGGAGCCGCACGCGCAAGCGGGCGGTGACGTCGCCATATTTTAACTCCGCGCCTTCGGGACTTCCTGCTTGGCATAGAATATCCTGGTGATGATCCACCGCCGTTCCTTACTGGCCGCGGCTGCCGCGCTGGTTCCGGCCGCCGCGCAAACGCCGCGCGATTGGGCCGGCCGCGAGCCCGTCCGCTATCCCGATCCCGATATCGTCTCGCTCGATCCTCGCTTCGACAAGTACAAAATCGGCAGCGCCGCTATTGAGCGCCTTTGGACCGGCGCCCGATGGGCCGAAGGAACCGCCTGGCATGCCGCCGGCCGCTACCTGGTGTGGAGCGATATCCCGGCCAACCGCCAGATGCGCTGGCTGGAAGAGGATGCGCACGTGAGCGTCTTCCACGAGCCTTCCGGATACTCCAACGGCAACACCTTCGATTTCGAAGGCCGACTGGTCTCCTGCCAGCATGGTCACCGCCGCGTGGCGCGCTATGAGCACGATGGCTCGCTTACGGTGATCGCCGACCGGTGGAACGCGAAGCCGCTCAATTCGCCCAACGATATCGTGGTGCACCCGGATGGCGGCATCTGGTTCACCGACCCCACTTACGGAATTCTGGGCAACTACGAAGGCTTCCAGGCTAGCCCCGAGATACCGACCGCCGTATATCGCGCCGACCCGAAAACCGGCAAGCTCGATCTGGTGGCCGCCGATTTCGGGCAGCCCAACGGCCTCTGCTTTTCCCCCGATTACCAGAAGCTATACATCATCGACAGCGGCGATGCCAAGGACATCCACGTCTTCGATGTCGCGGACGGCCGCCAGTTGCGCAACCGCCGCCTGTTTTCGAAGATGGTCACCGACAAGGGCTCCGGCATCGCCGACGGCATGCGCGCCGATATCGACGGCAACCTCTGGGTCGGCGCCGGCTGGGCTGGTCCGGGCTATGACGGCGTGCATGTGCTCTCGCCCGGCGGCGAGCGCATTGGCTTGATCCTGTTGCCGGAAATCTGCGCCAACTTGTGTTTCGGCGGCGCCAAACGCAACCGGTTGTTCATGGCCGCCAGCCAGTCCGTATACGCCGTCTACGTGGGCACGCGCGGGGCGCACGTGTGTTGAGCGGCGCCTAAGGAGCTGAGGCGCACCGACCGTTCCCTTTGGTGGCGGCTCTGAAAGCAATCGGAGCCGCGACCACAGGGAGCGGTCGATTGCAAGGTGAAACGATTCTCCCGGCTCAACTAGAATCACGATAGGTGCGCTTGAGGCCGATCAACACGGTGAGTCTGGTGGCGGCGCTGCTGGTTTTGGCCGGGTGCCGCACCGGTCCGGCGGCGCATGCGCCAGCCATCGGTCAAGCCTTCGTGGGGCCGGCTACGCTCAAGATCCACGGCGATATCTCGCTACAATCTCCCACCGTAGCTACCGTCAAACATGGCCAGCGGCTCGACATTCTGGCGCGGCGGCGCAGCCTGATTCGCGTGCGCACCCCCGATGGTACGGAAGGATGGACCGAAGCGCGCCAGTTACTGGCCGCTTCGGACATGGCCAGCCTACAGGAACTCGCGGAACGCGCCGCCAAAATGCCGTCGCAGGGACAGGCCGCGAGTTACCGGGATTTGAACGCGCACACGCAGCCTTCGAGCGCCGCGCCGAGCTTCCTGCAAATCCGGGCGGGCGAGAAGTTCGCCGTGCTGGCCACCATTGCTCTGCCGCGTACCGACCTGCCCAGAGCGCCGCTGGTCTTCCCAGCGCCGCCGAAAAGGGCCGCCAAGAAAGAGGACGCCAAGGGCAAGATCCCCCCGCCGCCTATGCCCAAGCCGCCCTCGCCGCCGGCCGATTGGCTGGAGTTATCCGGCAGGGATCCGGACGAGCCGGCGCCCGAGCCCGAGGAACCAGCCGAGCGGCCTCCCGTGACGCTCGATTATTGGAGCCTGGTGCGCATTGCGACCGGGCAAGCCGGCTGGGTGCTCACGCGCCACATCTCGTTAGCCATCCCGGACGAAGTGGCGCAATATGCCGAGGGGCACCGCATCGTCTCCTACTTCTCGCTCGGCCAAATCGCCGACCAGGACCAGCGGAAAGACATCTGGCTGTGGACCACCGTTGCCAGCGGCGTTCACGATTACGACTTCGACAGCTTTCGCATCTTTGTCTGGAGCCTTCGCCACCACCGGTACGAAACCAGCCACGTGGAACGGAACCTGGAAGGCTACCTGCCCGTGCTGGCAAAACCGGCCGGCGCGGACGGCCAAACCGAGCCGGGCTTTTCCCTATGCGTGGTGAACCGCGTGGACAAACGGGTGCGGCGCGAGTACGTGCTGTCGGCCGGCAGGGTCCGCCTGGTTTCGGAGAGCGACTGCCCGGCGACGCCGCCGGTCTACACGGCGCCGACGGCCTCCGGAGTGGCCGCCGCGGCCAGCACTGCGCCTAGCGCGCCCTCGGCTCCGCAGAGCCTCTTTCAACGCCTGAAGAACCGATTGAAGGCCTTGGCCAAGTGAGGGCCGGCACCTCGGCTAAGGGCTCGTCACGAAATAACCATGCCAAATCCTTGCAACCGACGTGGCGCACGCACTCATGCGTGCCGTGTCGAGACTCTTCTCGACACGTCTTTTTTCCGGCGCTGCCCTGCGTCGGCACGAGTGCCGGCGCGGCATCGACGAGTGCGTCGCGCCGCGTCGGAATGGCACAGTCATCTCCCGACAGGCCCTAAGCTTCAATCTCTGCCTGAGCTCACTGGATGGTCACGTTGACGGTATTCGCCTGCTGCCCATCCGCCGTCAAAACGACGTTCACGCTTCCCTTCCCTGCCAGCGCCTGAGGTAACGGGCCGATATTCACCTGATCCTCGCCGGCGTATCCCGGCGCAGCGCCGTAGTAAAGCATCGGCACGCTCAAACCGCCGACCGTCACGGTGACATTCTTGGCGTCTCGGATACCGGTACCGTACATCTCCAGATAGACCTGCTGATTGGATGGCCCGAGATCTACGGCCAAGGGAACCACAGCTCCGGACTCAAGTTGCCACACCGGCTGCAAAGCTTGCTGTGCGCCGGAAATCACCGGCAGAACCCAGGCCGCGACGAGTCCCGAGCCATTCAAAGCGAAGATCCCCGGCGAAACACCAGCTATTTGGATCGTTGTGGACTGAATGGTCCCATTCTGATTCTGTATCGAGACCGTCGCGGTTCCCGAGGCCGTGCCTGCCGGGATCTCGAAATTGATCTGCGACGGCGACACGAAGTACAGGGGAGCCTGACGCGCGACGCCGGCCGAGTCTGTGACCGTCACGGTGTTGCCGTCGAGCGATAGCGGCACCGGTGCAGTCGCCGCTTGTGCCGTTCCGGTGGCTAAATCCGTGCCCCAAACCGTGACAATGGATTCCTCCGCCAGAGGTTCCACCTGTCCAGCCGTGGCCAAGGTGACCACAGTGCCGGTGGGCACGATCTCGGCCACAAAACCGTGGTAACAGCAACCGCTGCTGTTGGCGGTGGTTTGGAATGCGCCGGGGGTCGTGATCAGGCCGGGGCCGATTGTATTGCCGGCGAGATAAATGTCGCCGGCGGAGTCGACTGCCAGCCCGGCCGGTCCCGAGGTCTGGAGTCCCGCGGACCCAATGCGGGTGGAGAATAGCAGCTTGGAGCCGGTGTGGTCAAGCTCGGCGACCGCCAACTCCATCGTCCCGCTGCTTACGGCCGGCTCAACCGGATTGACCAATGGGAAACCCGGTCCGGCTTGACCCATAATATAGACGTTCCCGTTTCCATCCAATTGGATAGGTCCGGTAAAGTAGAACGCGTCACTTGCATCGCTCTTGGCGTCGCCCACAAAGGTGGACCATACGATGGAGCTGCCGGATGGATTCAGCTTGGTTACGTGGGCTGCCGCGCAGTTCTGCCCGTTCGGACCGCAGACGGTCGAATAAGCGCCGCTCGTCACGGGAAAATCCGGAGAATTGGTGTATCCGGCGATATAGGCGTTGCTTGCGCCATCGATGGCGACGCCGCTGACGTAGTCGAATCCCGTCTGAGTCTGCCCGCCAAGGTAAGTGGCGTATGCGAGCGATACTCCACCGGCGGACCCGATCGGACTGAACTTCGCAACGAAGCCGCGGTAAGCCAGCACATAGACTCCGCTGTTGTCCAGAGGAGCGGCAGTGGGCTGAATGACGCCCGCGGTTGTCGGGAGATTGCCGGCTATGGTTTCGCCCACAAGATAGAAGTAGCCGTTTGCATCCACCGCGACCCCGGTGCCCCAGGTAGTGCCGCCACTGGCAATATCCAAGTCGCCGAAGAGAGTGGAATAGAGCAACTCGGCGCCGGTGGGATCGAACGCCGCGATGAAGGCGTCCTGGTTCGCCCCTCCGATAGATCTGCTTCCAGGGATTACCGCGCCGTTGGTGGTGGGAAAGCAGGATTGGAACGTGTAGGCCGTGGCGCAAGCAATCTCCTCGTTGCCCGCGATGTAGGCGCGGCCGGTGCCATCCACGGCGATCGCGGTCGCGTATGCGAAACCGTAGCCGCCCAGAAACGTCGAGTAGACAAGACTGCTTCCGATGGAGTTCAGCTTGGTCACAAATACGGATGAGTCCGAGGAGTTGCAGTTCGAGGAGGCGGAGGACACTCCCAGGCTGTTCGGAATCGGGGCGCAGACTCTCTGATACGCTCCCGGGGTTATCGGGAAATTGCTTGAGTTAGTCTGGCCGGTCACGTAAGCATTGCCACTCGAATCCACCGCTATCGCGTAGCCGGTGTCGGAACCGCTGCCGCCCAAATAAGTGGAATAAACCAGCGAGCTGCCATCCGGACTGAACTTAGTTACGAAGGCCGAAGGCCATTGCCCGGGACTGACACCCGACTGCTTGGTAGGGAGGCTCTGATAGGGGCTCTTGGTTGGGAAGTCCAGCGAGTAGGTGTAGCCCGTCACATAGACGCTGCCCGCGCTGTCTACCGCCAGAGCCTGTGAGGTGCCGACTTGAAGAGAGCCTGGTCCGGTGGTCTGGCCGATGTGATCGGTGGAGCTCCCGGCAAGATAACTTGCATAGCTGAGCACCGGGTCGATGACGAGCGCCTTCGAATGGTCGTAGCTGCCAAGGTGAAAGTGAACCTGGTTCCCGGCCACGGCGAACGAGCCTTCGACGCTGATCTTTTTGTCTCCATCCATCTGGTACAGCACCGGTCTCTTGAAACTGGCCGGGCCGTTGAAAGCGCTCAGAGCCAGATTGCCGTCCGCGTCGACGCTGGCGGTTGCGCCTTCGATCCGCCAGGCGATGCGGTTCGGGTCGGCGCCGGGAGCGACCACAAAATCGTACTCCAACTGGCGCTGGTTCCCGTAAAACACCAGATCCACGCCAGGGTAGATTTGCGGGTAGTCGACCTTGCCGTACGTCGGGATGCCGGAGCGCCAGTTCTTCGGATCGTTGCCGATGAAGTAACTCACCACGCCGGGCTGCGGGTCCCGCCCGACGGCGTGGGCCTTGGCATTTGCGCCGATCAGGCTCATCCGCACGGTGTCTACGGAGGCGGCTCCTGGTGCTTGCCCTGCCTCTGCGGCCGCTGCCGCCTGTTGCCGTTCCAGGTTCAAAGACACTTCGCCCGGAGCCAGGAAGATCGCGTAGCCGGGACCGCGCGAAAGGAACTGAACCGCCGAGGCGGCCTGCCCCTGGTTCGGCTCGAAATTCAATGGCACACTCATCAGCTTGGTTCCGGGAGCGGCCTTTCGGGATGCCGCGGAGACACCAGGCCAGCCAATACCGAGGAAGATCGAAACGATCGTGAGCGCCGTCATTGCTGGCAACGCGCGCGCGCGGAAAGCAACCGAAAACCATTTGCTGGTCATACTCGCCGTCTCCTTCTTTGGCCGCTTAGGATATCTTGGCTGTTTTATCTGATCCGGACTTCCGTTTTTGGCTTCCTGGCCGCCATCAATCCGGGCGATTCTGCGGATGATTATACACCCAACCATTTTAATAGGAGCCGTTTATCTCAATTATTAAGCTCGGGCGGGACGCGGCGGAGGTTGTTATGATAGGCGAAGGCCCTATGACCGCTATCGCGGAACCCGCGCCAAAAATGCGCGTGCCTTGGGTGGCCATCGCCTGGATCGCGGTGCCGCTGCTGGTCTGTTACGCACCAGTCCTGCACAGGCTCATCCTCCAATGGTGGAACGATCCCGACATGGGCCACGGGTTCTTCGTGCCGCTGGTCGCCGGATACATAGTCTGGCAGCGCCGCCAGGAGTTGCTGGCCACTGAGGCTCGTCCCACCTGGTGGGGACTGCTGCTGGTGGTCTGGGGCGGGCTGCAACTCCTCATCGGCACGCTGGGAGTGGAGCTGTTTACGGCGCGGACGGCACTGGTGATCACCCTGATCGGCGTGGTGTGGACGGTGGGCGGCGCGCCGGTGTTGCGCAAGCTGGCCTTTCCCCTGTTCCTGCTGTTTTTCATGGTGCCAATTCCCACCGTGGTCTACAACAGCCTCACCTTCCCGCTGCAGATCCTGGCTACCCGCATCGCGGCGGCGGGGTTGCTCACCATTGGCATTCCGGTGCTGCGCGAAGGCAATATTCTGGATCTGCCCAACCAGCAGCTTTCCGTGGTGGAAGCTTGCAGCGGCATCCGGTCGCTGCTTTCGCTGACGTTTCTGTCGTTGGTTTACGGCTATTTCTTCGAGAAACGTGCCTGGCTGCGCGTGGTGCTGTTCTTGGCCACCATTCCGGTGGCATTGATCGCCAACGCCGGGCGGGTGATGGTCACCGGGATTCTCTCGCAGATCCGCAGCGACCTCGCCGAGGGCTTTTTCCATGAATCGACCGGCATGGCGATCTTTCTGGCCGCTGGAGTGATCCTGTTCCTCTTCCATCGGACGATTCTTTTCACGATCGGGCTTGCGGCGAGGCGAGCGAGGGCGCGGATATGACGACGAATCCGTACGTGCGCGTAGTGGCCGTGCTTCTGCTGCTGGAGGCGCTGGCGTTCTACGCTTTCGCGTCGCGTCGCGAGACCGCGCCAACGGTAGAGCCGCTGGTCCTGTTTCCCTCCGTGATCGGCGATTGGCTGATTTATCGCGATTTCCCAATCGACAAGGAGATATTGGATATTCTCAAGGCCGACGACACGCTGAACCGGTTCTATGTAAACCAAAGCACCAGGCAACTGGCCGGCCTCTACATCGCCTACTTTCAAACGCAACGGTACGGCCAGGCGCCGCACTCGCCGAAAAACTGCCTGCCGGGATCCGGCTGGGAGCCGGTCCAGGAGGATTTCATTTTCCTGCGAGTGCCGGGCTGGGATGCGCCGATCAAAGTGAACCGGTACGTGGTACAGCACGGGGAAGAGAAGAGCGTGACGTTGTACTGGTATCAAAGCCACAACCGGGTGATCGCCGCCGAATACGCCGCCAAATTCTGGGCGGTTGCGGATTCCATCCGTTACCGGCGCAGCGACACGGCGCTGGTGAGAATCATGGTCCCGGTAGGACCGGCCGGCATCGACGTGGCCGAACGGACTGGCGCGGAGTTCGTGCAGGCCGTGTTTCCGGCCCTGCTGCACCAATTGCCGCTCTAGCCGCGCCGGGACGAGCGGAGATCGACATGCCTGACGACGTTGTGAAACCCGGCTCTGGGCGGCGGCAGATCGCTCGTGCAGCCGCGCTCGGCGCAGCGTGGTTGGCGATGCGGCCGGGGATGGGGGCCACGGACGCTGCGGCGGAGACGGTTTTGAACGTTCGCCAGTTCGGAGCCAAGGGCGATGGCAGGAGCGACGACACCAAATCGATCCAAGGCGCGGTTGATGCCGCCGCCGCTGGCGGTGGCGCCGTCTTCCTGCCGCCCGGCGTCTATCGGTGCGCGGAACTGCAAGTGCGCCCGCACGTGGCGCTGACGGGCATTCCGGCCTGGGATTACGAGCGTGGATTCGGCTCCGTCATCCGGCTGGCGGATCCACATGCCCGGTGCCTGCTCAACATCACCGGTGCTTTTGGCGCGACCATCGATGGACTCTCCCTCGATGGCGGCAAGCTCGGCGCCTGCGTGCACGGAGTCTGGCTGAACAAGCCGGATTACGGCAAGCAGGAAGATACCTTCCGCATCGAACGGTGCCAGATCGCGAATTTCAGCGGCGACGGCGTGCGGCTCACGCGCGCCTGGTGTTTTTCCATCCGCCATTCGATGATTGCCTACAACGCCGGCGACGGCGTTTCGCTGCGAGGTTGGGACGGGTTCCTCCTCGACAATTGGCTGTCCGGAAACCAGGGCGCCGGCTTTGCCGCGCGCGAAGAGAACGCGGCGTGCACGTTCACCGGGAATCGCATCGAGTGGAATCGCGAAGGAATTCTCATCTCCGGCGGTGACGGCTACAACATCACCGGCAATTACTTCGACCGCGCGGGAACCTGCGGGCTGGCTGTCGAGGGCGGCGAGCAGATGAGCATCACCGGCAACTTCATCAAGCGCAGTGGAAAGAGCGCAAGGCCCGGTACTTACGATTCCTCCCAAATCCGGCTGGAGAGGGCGCGCGGCATTACTTGTTCCGCCAACAACCTGGTAGTAGGGCGCGACGATAACAACAGCGGTCTCTGGTCGCCCTCTTACGGCATCGTTTACAAAGAGCTGCAACATTGCGTGATCGGCAACAATGTGTTGCACGACGGTGCGCTCCAACAACTGATGGTGGATTTGGGCGGCCACGGTGAAGGAGTCGTGGTGAAAGACAATCCCGGCTGTCTTTCGCCGCACGCCGGTTAGCTTTGCGGACCCTTGGGACGCAATGACTGCGCCCGGTGGGTGCGCCCGGCTTGCGCGCCCGCCGCTTCGTCTACAATGGCAACAGTAGGGAGTACCGCTATGACCAAGAGGAAGGCTGCGCCAGTGGTAACACCGTCGATCGAGGAGCCGCGCGGAATCTGGGACCGCTATAAGATGCTGACGCGAAGTGTCAGCCGCGGCTTCATCGCGGAGTGGGCCGGCACCATCATTGTGATGCTGTTCCTGTTCACCAACGTGGTGCAGGGTTATGTGATCCCCAGCGGGTCCATGGAGGGTACTTTGATTACGGGCGACCACGTGTTCGTGGATAAGCTGGTTTACGCACCGCCGGGCGCCATATCCAGCCGCCTGTTGCCGTATCGGGACGTGCGCCGCGGCGACATCATCGTCTTTCGCCATCCGGTGGACCTGAACAAAGATTTGGTGAAGCGCGCGATCGGAATCCCGGGCGATCGTATCCGGCTGATCGACAAACAGCTCATCCTCAACGGGCACGCGGTCAACGAGCCATACGTTCAGCACATTACGCCGTACATCGATCCGTATCGCGACAATTTTCCTACGTCGCCGCCGGAGCCGGGCGTGATGCAGGCCGCCATCGCCATGCTCGCCGGCCACGTGGTGAACGGCGAACTGGTGGTGCCGGCCGGTTCTATTTTCGCCATGGGCGACAACCGCGACAATTCGCTCGACAGCCGCTATTGGGGGTTCGTTCCGCGCCAAAACATCGAAGGGACGCCAGTGCTCAACTACTGGTCGTTTGATGCGCCCGAAGCCGATTTGATCGACGGAAATATCGGCGTCGGCCACGTGATGGATGTGGTGACGCACTTCTTCAGCAGGACGCGCTGGTCTCGCACGCTGAAGCTGTTTCACGGCTATCCGCTTCAGTAACGGTAACGCCGGCGATCTTGTTCGCCGGTGTCTTGTCTGTAACGCCGGCGATCTTGTTCGCCGGTGTCCTGTCTGTAACGCCGGCGATCTTGTTCGCCGGTGTTTCTCCCGGCATCGCAACGCCGCCTAGGTCTCTTGCCGTAGCATTCGAGCGCCGAAGGTCGCCGATCTGCTATACTTGGCCTTTCGATTTGATCGGGAGATTTGTGCTTTATGGCAAAGGTATGTGAGATCTGCGGCCGCGGCCCCCAGTTCGGAAACCGCGTCAGCCACGCCCACAACGTCACCAAGCGGCGCTGGGATCTGAATTTGCAATCGGTGCGCGCCGTGGTGAACGGAGCGTCCCGCCGCCTGCGCGCCTGCACGTCGTGTATCCGCAGCGGCAAAGTTCAGAAGGTCGCGTAGTCCGCAATCCCCTAAAAACCCCTTTTGGCTCGGCAAGCTAAGAGTATTCCCCGCCCCCGGCACGCAAAGTGTTGGAAGGGCACGTTTTAGAGCTTGCTGAAAAACACCGGAAGCATCTTGGGCCGCCTCTTTAGCTCCCGACTGCGTTTTTCCGAACGAATGCATGCCCGCGTGTTTTGCGCTGTGCGCCCTTGTTCCGGGCCGGTCTCGGGCCTAAAATCGGACTGGAGGGTCCGATTGAATGGCTTCGATGGAGCGGGTGCAGGATTTTCTGAGCCAGAAGCGGCTGGCGTTCGTGGGTGTCTCGCGGCAGCCGAAGGATTATTCGCGAGCGCTGTTTCGCGAGTTCAGCGCGCGTGGCTATGACGCGGTTCCGGTCAACCCGGCCATTGGCGAAATCGAGGGGCAGCGATGCTTCGGTCGCGTGCAGGATATAGAACCGGTGCCCGATGGCGTGGTGTTGATGACCTCGGCCGCAGTGGCACAGCAGGTGGTGAGCGATTGCATCCAGGCCGGCGTGAAACGGATTTGGATGTGCCGCACCACGGGGAAGGGTTCAGTGAGCGCGCAGGCGGTTGGCGAATGCGAAGCGCATGGGATTTCCGTGATTCCGGGCGAGTGCCCCTTTATGTTCCTGAAGGGCGACTACGTGCAGGGCGGCGGATGGGTCCACCACTTTCATGGATTCGTGAAGAAGATCACTGGCTCATACCCGAACTGATCTCCGAGTGAGAGGCTGCGAAACCGCGCTCGCAAGCGGGCGTCGGCAAGCTAAAGAGGTTGCTGAAAAACACCAAAAGCATCATGGCCACGGATCAACACAGATGAACACAGATTGAGAATAATTGGTGTATCCGTGTTCATCGGTGTTCATCCGTGGCCCAAGAATGTTCTTTTCGGACATTTTCAGCAGCCTCTAAAGCATACCCTACCAGGTTGGAACAATGCGGATCGTAAAGACAGTTCAGGAAATGCGAGTGGAAGCGGAGATTCGCCGGCGCTCGGGCGAGATCGTGGGCCTGGTCCCGACGATGGGTTTCTTTCACGAGGGCCATCTATCGCTGATGCAGAAGGCGCGGGCGGAGTGCGGGATGGTGGTGGTGTCGCTGTTCGTGAACCCGGCCCAGTTCGGTCCGGGCGAGGATCTGGCGGCCTATCCGCGAGACTTCGAGCGCGACTGCGCACGAGCCGCCGCGAAAGGAGTGGACGTGATGTTCGCGCCGGAAGCCGGCGAAATGTACGCGGGAGATCACGCCACGTTCGTCAACGTGGAGCGCCTCACCGGGAACCTGTGCGGCGCATCGCGGCCCGGACATTTCCGGGGCGTGGCGACGGTGGTGGCCAAGCTGTTCAACGCCTGCCGGCCGCAGCGGGCATACTTCGGGTTGAAAGACTATCAGCAGGTGCGCGTCATCGAGACCATGATTCGCGACCTGAACTTCGATATCGAACTGGTGCGATGCCCGATCGTCCGCGAGGCGGATGGCGTGGCGATGAGCTCGCGCAATAGCTATCTTTCCGCGGAAGAACGCCGCGCCGCAACCATTCTGCGCCGGTCGCTGGTGGCGGCCGGAAAGCGAATTGAGGACGGCGAGCGGGACGGCGCCGCGATCGCCCGGCAACTGTGGGAGGCGATTGAGACGGAACCACTGGCGAGCGTCGATTACGCCGAAGTGGTGGATGCGGAATCGCTCGCGCCGCTCGGCCGGATTGAAAGCGCCGCGCTGCTGGCGGTAGCCGTAAGGATCGGCCGCGCGCGGCTGATCGACAATCTGGTGGTGGAGACGGCGTGACACGCAGGCGGCGTAACGCCTGGTCACGCGGCCAATGCGGCGAACTCGCTCGCGGATATGATCCGCGTCGTCTTATGTGAGGCGAGCGCAAGCAGTCCGCTCTTGTCGCCCGTCACCAGGTAATCGGCCTTACCCGCCTCGGAGAGGGCCAGCAAGAAATCATCGGTGGGGTCTGGGGGGCGTTCAACGCGCGGCAACGCGTCAACAAACGTAGCCAGTTCCTTCAGTTGATTGACCAGGCGGCCGGCGTTGTAGGGTTTGATACGCGCGGCGATTGCCGGCTTGTGGAGTGTGGCTCGCAGTTCGTCAAGTTGCTCCGGGCAGATCAGTAGGACGAAGCATCCCTCTTGCCAAGCGCGATAGATCGCGGCGGGTTGGCCGACGTCGACCAAAAGGGCCGAAACCAGAACGTTGGTGTCGAGCACCACGCGCATTAGGCTTCGTCGGCCGTGACTTTGGTGCGACGCTCAGCGCGAACCTCACGCACAGCGTCGTCGATGAGGCCCTGCAACTCGTCCGGGTCGGCATCGGCGCCGCGCGCCTTGATGTCCTGCACGGTGCAGTGAAACACGCGCCAGCGGACGGCCTCCTCGATGAATTTCGAGAGGTCACCCTTCCGCATGCCCTGGGAGCCCAAATAGGTGCGAAGGGCCAAGTCGGTCTCCTTCGAGACCTTGATGTTCCAGCGGATCGTCACGTCCATATAACACCTATACACTTAAGCACATAAACACCTATGCACTAATTATACAAGAAAGTTCCTCACGAGGGAAATGTCTTTAAAAGCTATTATTTATGAATGATATAGCGCCTCGCTGTCCTCGGATCGTCGGCGCTATGCCGGCTTCCGCAGCAGCGGGCGCAGGGCCAGGTTCACCAGAATCATAATCACGGAGAAGCCGGGCAGCAGCAGCAGCGCGGTCCCCAAGGCAAAGTGACCGATGATCGGGCTGCTGAAAGTAAGTCCTAGCCAGCCGCAGGTGATGACGATGCCCATGGCGGTCGCGCTCATGCGTGGGAAGGCGTCGCCGACGAGGGCGAGCGTGGTGGGAAAGATGGGCGCCATCGCCATGCCGGCGCAAAACACCACCACCCACGCGGCAGACGGGCTGGTGACCTGCAGCATGGCGAAAGTGGTAATCGCCATGGCCACCGAGGCGCCGAGCGTGACCGACAGGGCGGACACATTGATCAGAACCCGCGAGATCGCCAGGCGGCCCACCAGCAGCCCAAGCGCGAAGCCCAGGGCCAGGATATTCAGCGCGGTGGTCTTGTCCAGCTTGCGCACCTCGATCAGGTACCTGGCCAGCCAGTTCCAGACGCCCACTTCGCAGGCGATATAGAGGAACAGGAACAGCGCCAGCATATACAGCGCGGGGCGGCCCACCACGGAGCCGATCTCGGAAGCTTTGAAGCCGCGCTCGCCAGTGGGTTTCGGCATCGGCGTGATGACGTTGACTAGTAGCGCGACGGTAGCCAGCACAGCGGCCAGGTAGCACATGCGAACGGCGCTGCCGCCGAGGATGTTGGCGGTGACAAACGGAGTGACGAACCCGCCGAGCCCGAAGAAGAGGTTCAGTATATTCAACATGCTGCCGCGGCGGGATTCGCTGACATCGGAAACCAACGTGTTAGCGCCGGTGACGACGATGCCTCCGCCCAGGCCGAGCAGCACCAGCGCTAGCAGCACCAGCGTGAAATTGCCGCCGGCGGCGGGCAGCATCCAGAAGGAAATCGAGATCATCGCCAGGCCGCCGACGAGCGCGATCTTTTTACCCTTCAGGTCGATCAGCGGTCCGACCGAGATGGATGCCACGACCAGCCCGATGGACTGCGCCATGGAGAGGGTGCCGATCTGCGCGTTGGTAAATCCCAGCGTGGGGTTGAACGTGCCCCAGGTGGCGGCGACGATACCGTAGATCAGAATGCCGAGAATGGCAGCGAGTATCAACATGGAGAGTTGATCTTATCACTACGCCAGACCCACCGGTTGAGCGATTTCCGGCAGGGTGGCGGCTCCGGCGGCGGGAAGGGTGATGATGAATCGCGTGCCTTTGCCGGGCGTGCTCTCGACATCGATGACGCCGTTGTGCGCTTTGGCGATCCAGGCGACGAAACTCAAGCCCAGCCCAAGACCTTGATCGGGAGCCGGCGCGGTGCCCGAACCGGGAACGCGGTAAAAGCGGTCGAAGATGTGCGGCAGGTGCTCGGCGGGGATGCCGCGGCCGGTATCCTCGACCACTAGTTCCACGCTGCCAGGGAGGCTCCGCGCGCTCAACCGCACCTCGCCGCCAACGGGAGTGAACTTGAGGGCGTTGGAGAGCAGGTTGGTGATCATGCGTTCGATTTGCACGCGGTCGGCGTCCACAAAACACCCCGGATCGCAATGCGCGGCGAGACGCAAGCCGGCGCCCTCGGCGGGAATCTGGAACTGCTCGGCCAGGTCTTCCAGCACCAGGCCGAGGTCCATCCGCGATCTCTGCAGCGCCAGTTGGCCGGATTCGGCTTGCGAGAGCAGCAGCAGCGCGCGCACGATTTGCGACAGCCGGTCGATATCCTGCAGTGCGTTGAACATGGCCTCGCGATACTGGTCGGTGCCTTCAGCCGTCATCAAGGCCACTTCCAGTTGGCCGCGAATGGCGGTGATGGGCGTGCGCAACTCGTGGGAAACGTCGGCGGAGAACTGCTTCATCTGGCGGAAGGAGGCCTCCAAACGCTCGATCATGCGATTGAAGGTAAGGATCAGATAGTCGAGCTCATCGCCGGATTGGCGCGAGGGAATGCGCAGACCGAGGTTGGAGCCGGTGATGCGCTGCGCGGCCTGCGCCACGTCACGCACCGGGGTGAGCGCGCGGCCGGCCACCAGCCATCCGACCATCCAGCCGAGGAGAGTTGCACCGGGGAGGACGCCGGCGAAGATCATTACCGAATACCTGCGGAGGACCTCCTCGTTCCTGGCTAGCGACGTTCCGATCGCCACATAATACGGGGCGTGGTGCACTTCATCCCACACCACCGCGGCGCGAATCAGGAACAGTTTCCCATGCGAATCGCGTTTCTGCATCCAGAATGGCTTGCCGGCCTGGCCGGGCTTGGACGAACTCACCCACTGCCGCACGCGCGCCTGAATCTCGGCGGGGCGATCCTGCGGCAGATCCTGGTAGATGGTGGATTCGGCGGCTTCCTGTGTCTCGTGGTCTTGAATCACCTTCCCGCTGCTGTCGGCGATCAGCAGGACCTTCTTGATATCCAGCACGACGGTGGTTTCGTCGGGATCGTCCTTGTCGTAATACCAGTAGGCCTCGTAGGCGCCCGAGTCCGGGTCGCGTTCGATACGCAGGATGCTGCCCTTGAGCGCGGTCCAGTCCTCGTCGAGCGAATCGGTGGCCTGCGTCTGCAGGCTGGCTGAGAGTTGCGCGCGGGCCAACCACACCGCGCCTACCACCAGAACCACAAAGAGGGCGGCATAAGTGGCGGTGAGTCGGAAACGCAGGCCGCGCGACGCGCGGCGCAGGTCGCGGCCGATGCGGAGCAGGTCGCGGCGAAAGAGTCGCATGTTACCCCTGCCGTTCGGAAACGGCATCCGGCGCCCGGTCCACGGGCTTGTCGGGAGCTTCAATCATATACCCGATGCCGCGCACGGTCTGAATGAGTTTCTGCGGAAAGCGGTCGTCGATCTTGCTGCGCAGGTGGCGGATGTAGACGTCGACGATGTTGGTAAGCCCGTCGTAATCCATGTCCCAGACGTGCTCGACGATCATGGTGCGGCTGAGCGGACGGCCGCGGTTGCGCATCATGTATTCGAGTATGCCGAACTCCTTGGGCGCCAGATCGATGGTTTCGCCCGCCCGCGTCACTTTGCGGCGAATGCAATCGAGAGCCAGGTCGGCTACCTGTAGCTTTTCGAGCGTGGGCTGGCCGCGCCGCAGCAGCGCGCGCACTCGCGCCAGCAGCTCGACGAAGGCGAACGGCTTGACCAGGTAATCGTCAGCGCCCTGTTCCAGGCCCTTGACGCGATCGTCGAGCGAACTGCGGGCGCTCAGGATGAGCACGGGCGGGCCGGCCTTGGCGCGGCGGATTCTCTCGAGTACCTCGATGCCGTCCATGTCGGGCAGCATCAGGTCGAGAATCACCAGGTCGTAATCGGTGGCGTGCGTGAGGTCGAGCGCGCTGGCCCCGTTGGCCGCCGCGTCAACGGCATAGCCGGCGCCCTCGAGGCCCCGGCACAGGAAGTCGGCGATGCGTTTTTCGTCCTCGACCACCAGGAGTCTCATGTGATTTCAGCTTATCAACAACAGGGCGGGAAGTGGCAAAAGCGGCGTGAGGGCGGCGCGAGAGTGACAAAAAAAACGGCGGCGGGAGTTTGAAGCTCCCGCCGCCGAGGCCAGTTCCCGAAGAAATCGGGGTAGCCCCGTTTTAGGTGACGTTGAAGATGATGACCACGTCACCTTTAAGGTTGGGGGTAACGGCGGAATCGGTTACCGTGAAAATCACCTCATATGCTGTTGTGCCCGCAGCGTCTGAACCCGGGGTGCCTGAGATGATCCCGGTGGATGTGTCAAACGCTAGAGTACCCGGCAACGACGAATTCGGGCTATAGCTGGCAATCGCGTAACCAAGGCTGGGGCTTGTGCTGGCATCGGTTGCCGATACGCTCAGACTCCCCACGGTTGCGGAATTCGCGATGGTGTAGACGTAAACGGGGTCGGTCTTGGTGCCGGTCGGGCCGCTGGTAGCGCCCGTGACCGTGCCCAGCAGTCCCTGGATCACGCTCAGAGTGACACCAGTGGTCTGGCTGGAAACCCCATTGGAAGTAATCACGACCGGGATGGCCGCAGCCGTACCAGTGACGGTGTACCCCAATGCGGTGTTGGCGGTGGTGATTGTGGGAAGCTGCACGTTAATCTGATACAGTCCCGCGACCGCGCCATCCACCCAGCCGGCATATTGGAGCGTAGCGGTCGCTCCGGCTAGTGTGGCCGTTTCCCCGATCTTCACCGTGGGAAGGTCGGTATCAGGGGCTGAGAGGCACGGCGGATAGGTCGGGATCAGGCTTTGCTGCATCACCAGCCCGTCTATGGTAGTCAACGCCGAGTTGACCGGAATTGTGCCGTTGACGGCAGCCAGGTAGTTAGCCCCTGTGATGCAGTTAGTGAACCAGCTCGACGTTCCTGTGGCATCGGGCGAGCCCAGGCCTGTAACATAGAGCATGATGCTGTCAGAGTCGCCAGCGCCGCTCCGGGCGATCGCCGGAGCGGTCGGGGTGATCAAGGTATAGGTCGACCCCTCAAGCGCCGCGGCGGCTCCCTGTCCGTCTCCACTTACCGTGAAGACGCCGGGGTCGGTTGCTACAACGGTCACGGGATAGGCCTTACTTTGCAGCAGGGTGCCACCCGTGCCGTAACCGAAGCTCACAATGATGTCGACTACGGTGCCGATGTGGCTTGAGAGCGCGGCGGGCGCGATCAGGTTGATCTGGCCGTTGGTGGCGAATAGCAGTGGGGCCACGCCGATTGCCGAGCCTGCCGCGGAAATGCCGTGGGGGTAGAACGTGACGCTGAGGTTGCGCGGGTTGGCGGCGGAGGCCGGATCGGGACTGAGCGTGGTCAGATAACGAAGCGTGGCCGGGTCCGTCTGTCCGTACAGGATCGCATTCGGGCCGCCCGCCACACAGCCGGTGGTGCCGGAGACGCAGAAGTTCGTTCCGAAAATGCTGAGGATATCGTAAGGAGCCACGACCGGCAGGGCCGGCGCAACTGGCTCGGCGTACGACGAGGCGCTGGTGACCGCCTGAATAATCGGACTGGTGCCGATGCTGAGTTGGAAAGTGCCGCTGTTGCCAGCGCTGTTCACCGGTGTGGGAGTGGAGCAGGTGGTTTGCCCTACCGCCGGGTTACAAACAGCCAGGGTCACTATATTGTTGCCGGTGAACGGCAGGTTCGGATCCGCCGCCTGCGGTACCGTAATGGTCAGGTTGATGGCGGAGGGTAAGACAGTGCCGATGGTAATAGCCGTATCCGGCACCATGAGCGATCCGCCTGCGGGGACAATTCCCACTTGGGTGCCGGTGCCGCCTGGAACGAATCCGGAACCGCTGATGACCATGTTGAATACGGTGCCGGCCGCGGCCGTCGGCAGGCTCGCCGGCGTGATGCCGCTGATCACGGCGCCGGGAGACAGGACGTTCACGGTAAGCGTGACAACGCACGATTGCCCTGAAATTACAGCACCGCACGCTAAGACAGCGGTATTCACCGGGGTGATGGTCACCGTCCCGGTCAGTGTAGTGCCGGGCGCGGCTGCGCCGAAGACCGATTGCAGGAACGTGACTTGAATCGGGCTGCCGAAACTATACGCCAGTCCTTCTCCCCCAGGAACGCTGACTTGCGGATTCAAGCTGGTGGAGAGCACGCCGCTGGAGGTTGTGACGTTGTAGGCGATTGGCGAGTCGCTCGAAATTGGGGTGATCAGCATGGTCGGAAGGGCCGTTCCCCATGTCCAGCTAATGGCCGCCGGGGACGTTCCGCCGGTGATCGTGAGCGTGGGCGCCGGGTTACTCACCTGGAGGGTGACCGGTATGGTGCAGTCCAGTGCGCCGGAGATCGTGAGGTGAACGGTTGCGGAGTAGCTGCCCACGGGCAGCGTCTTGGCCCCGGCGCTCACCGCGAAGGTGATTACGTCATTACTGGTATTGCTGATGCCGGTGAAGCCGGCGCCGCCGTTGGTGGTCGCGCTGAGCCAGAGTGGGACAGTGGCGGTGTTGATTTGGAAGTATGTATTGGCACTGGACGTAATCGTGCTGGTTGCCGTACTGGATGGGCTGGTGCCAGTCGTGTACGTCAACAGGGTAGGAGTGGAAGCCGACAACGTGTTCGCGACTCCGACCGTGATGACGACCGGCAGGATCTTATCCGACGCCAGGGGGCTGGTCAGATGGACGGCATAAGTGGTCGACCCCAGGGACAGCGCGCCGCATCCGGACCCGGCTGCCACGGTCACCGTTTCCGCCGCGACTCCGGCGGTTACCATGGTCCCGGCAGATAATCCCGCACCCGCGGCACCCGTCGGCGTCACCGTGAGCCAGCTAGGCAACGCATCGTTATTGCCGGCTGAGTTGCTGTAATAGAAGGGCGTGCCGCCGGTGGCGGTGGACGTGACCGGGACGGCCTGCGTCGACCCCGTGTAGCTGCCGCCGTTCTTGGTGCAGGTGAGAGTCACCGAGCTGGGCGTGACCAGCGCGGTCCCGGAATTGGTAACGACCAGGCTCACATTCACGATGAGGCCCGAAGAAGAGGCACCGCTTGAAGTGAATGTCACAGTTCCGGTGGTGGTGCCGACAGTCATGCCTTTGCACCCGGCAGTGGCACTGAAGACGAAGTTCGTGGGCGTGGTCGTCGAGCTGACCGACTGCACGCCGGGAATAACAACGAGGCCCGTCAGGGTGCTCGATGCCACCATTGTAATGCTGCCGTAGTCGGCCGCCGCCGCGGCTGTAATGCCAACCGTCACCGGGGGGGCCCCGATGAGCGTGTCGCAAGTAAGACTAAGCGAAGCTGGGTTTGCCACCAGCGCGGCGGCGGCGCCTGACGCTTGCAAAGTACCCGTGCAGATGACCAGCGCGAGGGTCGCAAGGAGCACCTTCAGAAAACGTCTTTGAGACATATGCTTAATTTTTCTCCTTATGGTTACCCACGCTGAGTGCCTGGGTACATTCACCATATCGGTGCGAGAGAGAGATTCTTCAGAGCGGAGCCACGTTTTTCGCGAGCCGAAAGCGCCTGCGCGACGTGCTAGAAGGCTGGCATACAGATCGTTTGGTACGGGCAAGCTAAAGCGTCCCCTACCCAATGCCCGCTAATGGACCGGCTTGTCGGGCGCGAGATTCTGCGCTACCTATAAATAATGTCCGATACGCGCGACGACATACGTTATGCGCTGCGCTCCATGCGCAGGAATCCCGGATTCACGAGTGTCGCCGTCGTTTCACTGGCGCTCGGCATCGGCGTAAATACCGCCATCTTCAGTCTGGTGGATCAACTGCTCCTGTGGTCGGTCCCGGCACGCGACCCCGGCCAGCTCGTGAATATCGAAGGAGGCCGCAGCGACACCTACCCCTTCTATCGCGAGTATCGCGACCGCAACCAGGTCTTCTCCGGAATGCTCGGCACCAGCCACCCGATGCGCGCCGGCGTGCGGCCGGAGGGCGCGCCGGCGGCGGAAGTCGGGAACGTTTCCTATGTGAGCGGCAATTACTTCCGGATGCTCGGCGTCGGCGCCGTCGCGGGGCGGGTTCTGATGGACTCGGACGACGTGAAGCCCGGCGGATCGCCAGTCGTCGTCCTTTCTTACGACTATTGGCAGCGCCGTTTCGCGGGCAGCCCCGGCGTCATCGGGCGTAAGTTCGCGGTGGACGGATTCCCTCTCGAAGTGGCCGGTATCGCCGAAAAGGGTTTTGGCGGCCTTTTCAACGGTTCTCGATCCGACGCTTTCGTCCCGTTGACCATGTTTCCGTTGACCACGCCGGCGGCAGCGTCCATCTGGAACACGGCGGGCGCGCGATTGCTCCGCTCCGTGGCGCGCCTGAAGCCGGGAGTTTCGATGGAGAAGGCGCAGGCCAACCTGCGCGTGATTTGGCCGCAGGCCTGTGACGCGGTCAACGACGCGGCAGTGAAGGCTGGCCGCCGCGCCAGGAAATTCGCCGGCGAAGGCGATCTGACGGTCACACCCGGCTCGCATGGCATGGCTTCCGGCAAGGATCAGACGACCAATCCGCTGGTGGTGCTGATGGCTGCCGCCGGCCTGGTGCTGCTGATCGCCTGCGCCAATATCGCCAACCTGCTCGCGGCGCGCGCCACCGGTCGCCGCAAGGAAATCGCGGTTCGCCTGGCGATGGGAGCGCGGCGGGCACGGCTGGTCCGGCAACTCCTCACCGAGAGCCTGGTGCTGGCCGCCATGGGCGGAGCCGCCGGGTGCGCGCTGGCGCGCTGGACGGTGGCGGCTATCGCCGCGGCGCATCTCGTCAGTCCCGACCTGCGCCTTCAGCCCAGCCTCGCCCTGGCAGCATTTTCCGCCGGCCTGACCCTGCTCACCAGCGTGCTGTTCGGCCTCGCGCCCGCTCTGCGCATCACTCGCGTGGCCCTGGCGCAGACCACCAGAGAGAGCGGATCCTCGTCCACCGGATCCCGCGTTCGGCTCGGCAAGGCACTCATTGCGGGGCAGGCCGCTTTGTCACTGGCGCTGCTGGTGGGCGCGGGGTTGTTCATTCGCACGCTGCGCAATCTGGAAAATGTGGATTTGGGTTTCGATCGCGAGCACGTGCTGCTAATTGATGCCGACGCCGCCCACGCCGGATACCAAGGCCACCGGCTGCGTACGTTCTACGATGAACTCCTGGAGCGCACGCGCCATATTCCAGGCGTTCGAGCCGCCGGCCTTTCCGGCATGACGCCGATGGGAATGTATGCGATGTCGCGTTCCTTTTCGGCGGAAGGCTTTCAGCCCCGCGCTGGCGAGAACCTTCTCGCTTACTCGAATCCGGTCACTCACGGATACTTCAGCGCGATGGGAATTCCGCTCCCGCTGGGCCGCGATTTCCAGCCGGAGGACGAACCGGCGGTCACCCCGAGAGACAGCATCTTTGCGTCAATGGCATCACGGATGGGCGGAGGCGGCACCGACACCAACGTCAACGCGTCTCCCATCTGCATCATCAGCGAA
>Ga0187847_10000196_pt1 | contig 72369 bp, 66 predicted proteins | sample June2016WEW_4_10_FD_132458 | JGI IMG/M metagenome (GOLD analysis project Ga0187847, IMG submission 132458) | Peatland microbial communities from SPRUCE experiment site at the Marcell Experimental Forest, Minnesota, USA - June2016WEW_4_10 | ecosystem: Environmental > Terrestrial > Soil >...
AGCGCCCTGGAAGAAACCAGCAAGCTGCTCAACGCTTACGTCCGAACGATCTTGGCTTCTGGCTCCTGACCTCTGGCTCCATATCCCGGAGGGATATCAAGGGCGAAGCCCTTGGCTAGTTAGTGTTGACCGGCACCCCACGAAGTATTTGATACCTGAGTCCGAACTGACGGATTCAGCCCGAGGCGCTTATCCCGAGTGGCTGAACGTCAAAACTGGACGTTCGGAACCTATGGTCGGCCAACATGACAGAACCCCATTTCGCTCTTCATTCTCTGGCTTTGCTGTAGAACGGGTTGAGAGGCGAGGCGGCTGACACTTTTCCCAACAGGTTCCGGTATACTGAATCACGTTTTTCCCTGCGATCGGTGTTCGATAGCAGAATCTCGTTCGGTCAATGGTCGGGTGGAGTGGGGAAACGTTGGCGGGTCGCTAAGGGGGTTCCTATGAGATTTCGCCACCGACCTTGGGCCGCATGGTTGCTCGGTAGCATTACTCACTTGAGCGTTTCAGTTAGCGTTACCTAGTGACCAACTAGGAGTTCCGCTCGCTTCCTGCGATCCGCCTGAACGGTTCGCGCGAGTGCTCACATACGGTCTCCAGGCGGCTTCATGGAAATTGCGCTTCGCTTATTTTGCTTTCTCCTGCTAGCGGTAGTAACCCGAACCAGATTGGGCGCCGATCCGCACGCCGGTCAGCAGCCGTCGGACACTGCTCCATCGGCGACTATGCCTTCCCTGATTGCCATGTGCGAGGATTCCGATGGCTGTTCCGATTGGGGCTTTAAGGGTAACCAGGGAATTGGGCTGTGGGCTGACGGCGCCAACGCCGACCTCACCATCACGCATCTGGATGCGAACAGCATCCGCATTCATCGCGTCGATAGCAAAGGCACAGGCGCCGGCATCACTGCCGACTACACCGGTGCCATCTCCAACTACTGGATCGAAGGCGATGTGACTGCCAGCTGGCCCGGGCATCAGCAAGGCGTTACCCACACCAAATGGCACGGGATGATTTTTCCTTCCCAGGCCGAGACGCAAAACAGCGCGAAAGCCTATGAGGCGTCTGTTTCTCACGCCACTGCCTGGACCATCTGCCAGGATTTCGGAGACAGATGTTCAGTCGACAAGCCTCCCATCGACACCCTCTGGGTGCTCGCGGGAAGAAATGGCACCATGCGGCTGCTGCCGGATACTTCCGCGCAGATTTTCTTGTATGTAAATGACCTTCCGGACCATCAGATTCTGGTCCGACGTTTCGATAAGACCGGAATTGTGCAGGCAGCCACCATCCTGTACAGCGGTGTGTGGCAGAATGGCAGGCTCAAGGGCACGTTCACAGCCATGTGGCCGGGACATATGAACAGTCCGATGTCAGGCAAATGGGTCGCTCTCCCGGCTTCCACCCATTGCCTCACTGACTATGACATTCAGACCGCGGAATGGACAGGGATCATGGCGAACATGCGCGAGGATAAGTCCGCGTCACTGGTCTGCTATCAGATCGCCGCAAACAAGGGCGACGGCGACGCGCAGACCATGGTTGGCATGTACTACTACGCGGGCTGGGGCACGACGATCGATTATAAAAAGTCGTTCTATTGGCTGAAACAGGCTGCGGAACAGGATAATCCCGATGCCTTGACGGCTCTCTCGGTCTACTTCCAACAGGGGAAAGCAGCCGCCGTCAATCTCCTTCTCGCCCACTATTTCGCAGATCGGGCCGAATTCCACAAGCGCGAAGCGAGCCTGTTCCAGACGGTGGTCAACGGTAGCGGCAAGGGGAAAATGGCGGCGCTCGACATGCTCGGCAATATTGCCGCGTCTTTGATTTTCGGAGAACAAGATAAGACCCAACAGCTCGCCGCAAGAATCGGCCATGAAGAGGCCGTCCTCGCGCACATGGACGACGGAATGTCCAGAGTCGAATCCGAAGAAAGAGTGTACAACGATGACCGGATGCAAGGGGCCAAGGATGCATTGACCAACGGAGATCCATGTTCGATGGACAGGAACAGCTCTTACGCTCCAACACTTGAGAACCAGCAGAACCGGTATCGGGAAATGCAGGCGCACGAGCGAGCTTATACGCGATGCGAGGCTGGCGCCCAGGCGCGGGAAGCGGCGTACGCCGCAGCCGCAGCCGACTATCTGAAGTGCGTCCACAATTACGTCGATTCAAACGCCGTCGAGCAGCACTGCAAGTATTTCCAGTAGATACTAAGAGGCCTTCCTGCCCTTCACCTGAGGCTAAGTGGCGAGAACCGCCAGATCCCTGCGGTACGCTGGATGTTTATTGGAAAAGGGATAGCACCATAGCTGAGCATTGACAGGTGTCTGCATTGTCGCTGCCATTCGTCAGGTTTCTGATGCCGGCAAAACATCGTATTCTGCGGCGTCCCTTGTCTCCGGGCGGATTGCACTACGCTAGCTTTGAGTCAGGGGAACTTCGAGTCTACTCGTTATCGAAGTTAAATTCGCTGGCGAAAAATTAATAACGCGCAAAACCCCAGCCCGATCAATTGTCTCCGTCACCCAACCAACAAACGACTTAACTAGCTGCGGACTGGCGCAGCTGCTGGGACCGTGCTTTAAGCATCCAACCAAGTCGGATTGCGAAGCTGATCAGATCCGAAGAGGTATCTAATTGAGCGGAAGATATCGGTGTGCATAGCGCCGGTCGCGCACAGGACAACTCGTGCGATCAGCTATCGATGAGAACGGAGACCTTGAACATGAAGCCTAATGAACCCAGCCGCACAGCCCTGATAATCGCTCGACAGCGGGCTGCTCACCAGGTGCTCGATCACGGCTCAATCCTCTATGACCCATTCGCCATGAAGATTCTGCGTGAAGACGAAAAGGAAGTGCTTCAATTTGCGAACGGACACCCCTTGGCCAGCATCGGACGGCTGTTCACCACAGCGCGAAGCCGGATTGCGGAAGACGCTTTATCAAGAGCTGTCGAAAAAGGGATTCGGCAGATCGTCATCCTTGGCGCCGGACTCGACACTTTCGCTCTCCGGATTCCCCATGGCGCACGACAGATCCGCATCTATGAGGTAGACCACCCCGCGACGCAGGCATGGAAACGCCAGCGCTTGACTGAAGCTCAAATCGCACTTCCGCCATGGCTTATTCTCGTGCCAGTCGATTTCGAGCGGGACTTTGTGGGAGAGAAGCTCGTCGCCGCAGGCTTTCAGCCGAACTTGCCCGCGTTTTTCACTTGGCTCGGGGTTGTGCCATATCTGACACTGGACGCTATCGGCCGCACTCTGGACTACATGTCGTCAATCCAGAACTCGGAGGTCGTGTTCGACTACATGGAACCTCCCGAGGCATTCTCCGAAGAGCTGAGGCAATTAGAAACGGAGCGGACCGAAGAGCTTAAGAAAATTGATGAACGTTCGGTCAGCCGTTTCGAGCCGGCCGGCATTGCAGCGATTCTTCGCTTGCACGGATTTTGTGCCATCGAAGACATCGATTACCAGGAAATCGCGTCCAGGTTCGGCGGCGCAGTTCAAGGACTCGCGCCCGGACACGCTGGTGTTCATGTTGTCCACGCTAAGCACTAATTGAACGCGGTCATCTATTGCTAGTCAAACACAGAGCCGGTCCACACCCACATATCCGGTTTCACTGCTGTGGATCAGCGCAGGAGCGCATTGAACGAAGTTTCGTCGACAGGGTTCTCGCCAGGATATTCGTGCAACCACGTCTCTGCGTATGTCTTCCCAAACGTCCACAGCGTTGCCTCCACAGATCGGGCGAGCTCCGGGGGGCTCGAAAGCAAAGTGAGAACGGTTAGAAAGTAAGAATCACGTACTGCGCGACAATGGGTGCAAGAAGATGGTCCCCCTCTCTTTACCCTCGACAGTTGGGAGTTGCACGAACGTCTCGATCGACCAAATCGTTGCGAACGCTACAACGACCGAACCCGCAATCATCACGCGCGGAAACCATTTGTCCATAGAGCTCCTGTCGTGCTTTGATGGCGGGTATAGCTGTTGCAGTCAGGCGGTAACGCTCAAACCTCGGCCACAAAAACCAAAAGGCGCAACTGAGATTTCGCCCACGGTATTTCGGTTGTTCGGTATTTCGGTATCTCGGCATTTCGTCATTACGCGCATTTTGACTGCAGCCGCTGACGCCGCCGCACTAGTCTTTGGGCCACTCGTAGGGGAAACTCTTCCTGCATCATCGGGTGAGAGTGTGACCCCAAGTTCTTGTGCTGCATGTGACAGTACGGGGTCGCTGCCGGACTCGAGATCGGCCAGCTTGGGGAGCAGAATTTCGTCGGGGTTCACTCCCAGATGTTCGAGGCTCTTGCCGTCGGTCATGATCAGGTTGGCGACGCTGATTTCGACGCCGTAGTCCACTCCGGAGCTCGCATAGTAGTAATCTGTGGCTTCCATTACGCTGCCCGACGTGTGATCTCCGACAACGGTAGCACGCTTTTCCAGTTGCATCACGCGCGCAAAAATCTCAGCCGCGGAAGCCGATTCGCTGTCCACCAGTACAATCACTTGTCCTGGGAAGTATCGGTGATGCTGGCCCTTCGCGACCTCCCGTGAAGTCTTCCTACGTTCCACTTCGTCATACAGCTTCACATCATGATCGAAAAACATCCCAACGAAGTCCTTGAGAGTATCTACCGAGCCGCCATGGTTGCCGCGCAAGTCGATGATCACGGCTTTATCTTTGTGAATCTTGTCAGGGATGTCGAAGAACTGATCGCGCGCGTCCGGCGTGCTGTAAAAGTGAGGGGCGGGATAATAAAACCACGGAAGTCTAATAACACTTACGTCGCCAAACTGCGCAATCCGTGGTCTCATCCTGTGAAATACGTCCTCGCTACTGCGGATTACGTCGTACCGTACGCCTCCACCCGGCCGGTAGGCGAGGTCCGGGGACATCGAAACTTTCGCCTTTATTCTCAAATCTTGTTCTTCCCCGGAACGGTACCGCACTTCCAGGTGCATTTCCGGCTTTGGATCCAGCGTGTAAGCCAGGTATTGGATGTTGAAGAAATTCTGCCGGTTTGGACTGAGACCATTGATGGTTAGGACTTCGGCGCCGCGTTTAAGCCCTTGCACCTCGGCATCGGAACCGGGCCGGACGCGCATCACAAAACACCGGTTCCAAATCAGCTGGTATTCGACTCCAAAATCCAGGTGATACGGCCGAGCAGGCGGCTCAAAAACTGTATGGGAGTCGTTCAGCGCACTGACGGCGACGGCAACCTGCGTGAGCGCTTCGTTCAGAGAATTCGACCGCGCGATCTTAGACCTTGCAGTGGCAAGCACGGCATTCCAATCCAGGCCGTGCATTTTGGGGTCATAGTAGAGCTCTTGAATGCCCTTTGAGATGCCATCAAGAATTCCCAGCGCGCGATCGCGGTGGTCCTTCGATATGGTTCCTGCCGAAGGCTGAGCGGTAGATGTGGGCAACTGAGCTCGCACGTTTGCAGCCGTCCACAATGCCAGAATAACAGCGAGAAACAGAGCACTTCGGTGTGGCATAGGCGATCTCCTCCGGCGGGCCTTGCCAAGTCAAGAGCGTCATTTCGAACGCCGGGCCGGATCTCGCCGGCTACGGTCGTCTTACTAGCCACCATCCTGCTGGTCGGGGGAACCGCGTTTGCCCAAGTTCCGCTGGCGGATTCGGTGGATGTGGTGCAGACACTTTTACTGTCGCGCACCCCGGTGTCAAATCCGCCGCCCCCCGTTTTGAGTGAGAGCTTCATTCTTACTGCAGCCCGAATCCGACGGCGATAGCCATCCTGCTTCCCGGCGGCGGAGGACTCATCGGACTTGCCCCTAACGGTACCGGCGGCGGCACGCTCGATGTGAATTCCCATAACTTCGTGGTGCGCAGTCGTTACCTATTCGCGGGCAAAAACCTCGACACCATTACTCTCGATGCCGCGACTGATTTTTACTTGCTCCCCGAAAATCTAACCTATCAGCAAGGCAGCGCCGCCCACGTTTCCGACATCTTGACCGTCATCTCGTGGGCGCGTTCCGCCAGACCTGGACTGCCCGTCTGGATAGTGGGTACAAGTCGGGGAACCGGCGGAGCATTCGTCGCTGGCTCCTACAGTCCTGCGCAGGGTGGGCCGGATGGCCTGGTTCAGGCTGCATCGGTCAACGATACGAATGATCCCGATTCCTTGCTCATGGTGAACTTGGCAGGCATCACCGTGCCCGTGCTGCTGATCAACGACGCGGGCAGCACCTGTAGTATTGCAACCTCTGCGGGTGAGAAGCCCGTGCTCAAGGCGTTGAAGAACTCGTCCAGAAAGGGCATCGAGCAAGTTCCGTCCGGCAAACTCACTGCTTTGACTGATAATTGCGATGCGCTTTCCGATCACGGTTTCTTTGGCATCGAGGACACCGCGGTCAGCGATATCACGGCGTGGATGAGCAAATGAGTCGTTGAGGGTGGGCGTCGGTTACAAACTGAGCCACGACCGATTCCGCTTTTACTTGGGATACTCGAAGACGGCTCCGAGGTTTGCCGTTAGCGTCGGCGGCACGGTCGGTTCGGGAATTCTGCGGACGCCCGTTTGCGTGGATTGCAGGAGGAGTTTGCTCATTGATTATTACATATGGGACGATCTTTGCAGAAGGAGGCAATTGTAGTATCAATATAGCCTTTCGCGTGGAACGGTCCCATTATGCTAACGGAGGAAACGCCACCCATCCAGCGGACGAAGAAAGATGGGCGCGCAACCATTCTCGATTGTCAGCACGCCCATAGCCTGGGTTCTGTATCGTCGATCGTAAATGTGTTCATTCCGACTCATCAAAGCACCCAGCTTAACGGCTTTGAATCCGTGGGTACAGGGTGGGCTCGGCGGGGAGGTTTTTAGCTCACTTTCTGGAGCTGCGCTCGGACTGTTTCATAACCAACGCCTAACACCTCAGCAATCTGCCGCAGACTCGCACCCTCGGCTTTCATTCGGGCGAGTCGGTCCTAGTCTACGACGCGGCGAGGAGGGCCCAGTTCCCTACCGCAGGCCGCGCATTTCTGCACACCCACGCTCACTCGCTCCCGGATCAGGTGGCGATCCAGCCGAGCAACTTCGGACGCAATCGTGAAAAGCGCCTACCTCTATCGGCGTCTCGTGTCGATGTTCTCTTGGTAGTTGACGAACTGAACACCGAGCGACCGAAATTCCTCAAGCGCCAGCAGGAGGTGTTTGGTGGAGCGAGCCAAACGATCAGAGCGCCAAACCAATGGATCGGGGCGCAGCGACGCTGGGATTTCAATCATGTCCGAAACCTTCGACATTAATCACGGTGGTTCGCGATTCCTATTCAGCATTGTTTCGTTTCCGCGCTTCGGGTCATCGAAATAATTTCAGAAACGCGGCCTCGCGTCTGACGACCCGATGCGGGCACTCTCGGGGAGTTGCAACTGAAGTCGTAAGGGCGCAATTGGACGCAGCTGGAACTCCAATGCTTAAGCGGTTACCATAAGAGTATGCAGGGGGCATCTCTTGGGAAAAAGACGACGAATTGACCTGGAGACGTGGGAGCGCCGCGCGATCTTCGAGTTCTTCAGGGGCTTCACCGAGCCGTATCATGGGGTCTGCCTTCCCGTAGACTGCACCGCGACCTACCAGTATGCAAAAGAGCATCACCTGTCAGTTTTTCTGTCACTTCTACATCGCTCGCTTGTGGCCGCACATCAGGTCGAGAACTTTCGGACTCGGATCGTCGACGGGGCGGTATGGCGCTATGAACAGATCGACGGCGGTAGCGCGGTTGGACGCTCAAACGGCACCATCGGATTTGCTTACTACCGGTTTCGAGAGCGTATAGGGGAATTCGTCGCCGAAGCTTCAGTCGAAGTCGAGAGGGTGCGCGGGCGGAATGACGTGGAGCGATATCCGGAAGTGAATTTGATTCGTTTTTCGACGCTGCCGTGGTTGGACTTCTCTTCTGTTTCGCATGCGCGAGACTTTTCAAAAGACGATTCTGCACCACGGATAACGTTTGGCAAGATTACCGATGCAAACGGCCGCCGCACCATGCCGATATCGATCCATGTGCACCATGCGCTCACCGACGGGATGCATGTCGCTCAATTCGTTGACCATCTTCAGGGACTCTTGAATACTCCGGACTCCCAAGCTGCATAGGTAGTGCCTCTTTGCCCGCTGTCGTTTTTCCTCAATTCATCTGCGCGCTTTCCTGCGTTCCCAACGCAGCGACAGATTGCCTGACCATCTCTCTCGGCGTGCATAAGGAAGTGTCGGCGAAAGCTCATCGAGTTTCTGCCAGAAGCCGAACCAAATAGGGTCGCTACTGTCCGGCTAATTTTCCGGCCGTCAGCCCAATTTTTGGTCCGACGTAATGTTGGCGCATATTGGGGTCGGTGTCCGAATTCGGGCAGGATTGTCCTTAAGCGGACAGCGGGTATCAGATCAATACCTGTAAGTGACTTATAATGTGACGTCCAAAATTGGCAGGCACGCTGCTACCTCGGCGGAATAGGGGTGAACCATGTCCTTTATTCGCGATCTCCGGTTTGCGGTCTACTCGCTTGCGCGCACTCCGGGGCTGGCCTGCGCCGTGATCCTCACACTGGCGCTCGGCATCGGTGCCAATGCGGCTATCTTTACGCTCGTGCGCGGCGTCCTGCTGCGACCGCTGGTAAACCGCGACGAAGATCGCCTGATTTACATTCGACAGAGCGCCCCTGGCATCGGGGCGGAAAACGACCGTTTTTCGGTGCCCGAAATCCAGGACTTACGGGCCAGTGTGAAATCGGTCAGTGAGTTTGGCGACTTTTCGACGATCGGGTTCACGATGATTGGGCTGGGTGAGCCGCGTGAAGTTCGCGCCGGCGTTGTGGGCGGCTCCTACTTCGAAGTCATGGGCTTACGTCCCGTGTTGGGCCGGCTGCTGGATATGCGCGACGACGGCCCTAACGCTGCAGGCGCAGCGGTGCTTACCTATCGCTTCTGGACCACGGTGCTTCACAGCGATCCCTTGGTGATCGGGAAGCAGGTTCGGCTCGATACGCGCAGTGCCACCATCGTTGGCGTGCTTGAGCCTTCGGTTCCCTACCCAGCGGACACCGAGCTCATCGCCAACGTTGTAACCAGCCCACATCATCTCTCCGCGACGATGGTCACTGGCCGTGTTCATCGGATGACGGAATTGTTTGGGCGTCTGGCTCCGGGAGCTTCTCTCGATCAAGCTCGAGCCGAGTTGCGGTCGGCGTACTCTGCGATGAAGAAAGATCACCCCGAAGCGTACCCTGCGGGCGGCCAATTCAGCATCGAAGCAAAGCTGCTGCGCGATGAAATCGCATCGGGCGCTCGTACCGTGTTGCTGGTACTGCTCGCTGCCTCGGGACTGGTGTTCATAATCGGGTGCTGTAATGTGGCGAATCTGATTCTGGCGCGAACCGTGCGCCGCGAAGCGGAATTGGCGGTGCGTACCGCGCTCGGTGCAAGCACGGGTACGTTACGTCGCCTGCTGCTGGCGGAAAGCTTGCTGCTCTGCGGCGCCGGAGCGATCCTGGGAGTGGTTAGCGCAAGCCCGATGGTCAACGTCCTGGCGCGGTATGCTTCGCGCTTCTCGGTACGCGCGCTCGACTTGAAGATTGACTCGAGCATGCTCTGGCTTGGCGCAAGCCTGGCGATCGTGGCGGCAGTGCTCCTGGCTTTCGTCCCGCGGTTACCTACTGCCAATACGTCGCAAGGTATCAACCTCAGCAGCGGAGGAGTGCGCATCACCGGCGGGACGAACCGGCGGCTGCGCATCTTCGCGGTCACACAGATTGCCGCCTCGTTCATGCTGTTGTCTGGAGCGAGTATGCTGATCAAGACGCTGCTCACGCTGCAAGCCACGCAGACCGGTTTCGACATGTGCCGCGTGCTGGCCATGGATATGCCAGTGATGTCGTATGGCAAGACTCCGGATCAGATCATCAATTTCTATCGGGACGCGATACGCCGAATCAAGGAGGTGCCGGGAGTTGACGGAGTCGCAGAAGGGACCAGTGTGCCTTGGCGAGATGCGGGCGGCTTCGGTCCGGGATTTGAATTCGCCGGCGAAGGACATGTGAAAGGCAGTCACGAAGAGGATCCTCTGGCACAGTTCCGCGCGGTTTCGCCGGGATTTTTCGCGGCGCTCGGCGTGCCCATCATTGAAGGCCGGGACTTCAACGATGATGACCGTCGCGGTGGCGAGCCGGTAGTGATCATCAGCCAAAGTGTCGCGCAGCGGATGTTCCCCGGCCAAGATTCCCTCAATCACCACATTATGTGGACCGACCCGGTGATGGATTTCATCAGCATGAGCAAAGGACCGCGCCGAATTGTTGGGGTCGCCGCTGATGTCGATGATGAGAAGGTCATACCGGGAGTGGCACTCACCATCTATCATCCGTTCGGCCAGGTGCCGGATAATCTCTCCGACAACGGCGTGAGCATCTTCGGTGGCCGGCTGTTTGTGCACACGCGTATCGATCCCTACGCGCTAGTCACGCCTGTCACGCGCATCGTCCGCGAGATGTCGGTTGATCAACCTGTCGAGCACGCCGCTACGCTCGAAGACATTCGCGCCGAAGTGCTCACCCCCGATCGACTCAACACCATTGTGTTCGGCGGATTTGCCGCGGTTGCTTTGGCGATCGCCATCGTAGGTGTGGCGGGCGTGCTCGCCTTTTCCGTCAGCGCACGCACTCGTGAGTTCGGCATCCGCCTGGCGATCGGCTCGCAACGTAGGCACCTCTTGACCCGTGTCATTGCCGAAGGAGCCGTAATGGCGGGAGCTGGCGTGATTGCTGGCGCGGCGGTCGGGTTCATGCTCGCGCGGCTCGCGACTAGGTTTTTTTGGGAAGTCAAAATGCCGGGCCTTTTGCCCGTGTTCATCGCTGCGTTCGTGCTGATTGCAGTCGCGGTTGTCGCATCGGTGTTGCCCGCGGCACGCGCTGCGCGGGTCGATGTTATGCAAGCGCTGCGCTCGGAGTGACGGCGTCGGAGGTATCGGCCGGGTGGTCGCATCGTTCCTACTCGGTGGATCTGTTTCTGCCCTTTTTCCTACCTCGCACCCGCGTGTCAGCGACTCTCTGCAGCCCTTCGCGCCGCTGCGAGCCGCAGATTGACTTCTGCGTCGCAGGCGAATGACGGAAAACTCGGAAGCCAGCGGCCTAAGCACGGGAACCGCTGTCTTTTTCCTTGTTGGCTAGAGTGTGGCATTCTGTCTGCGAAAAACCAAGGGCTACTACGGCGCGTGAACAAATCAGCCTCAGATGAAGCCGTCACGCCCACTTCAATTTGGAGTGGGAAAACAATGAAGAAAGGCCCTGCTGTTAATGTGCCAGGGCGCACCAGTCAGTAGGATTCAGGATCCCGCTGACAACCAGTCCACAAACTTTCGCTCCGTCCATTCAGTCTGCCGGCACCGGGATTAAGAAGTAGACATTCCAGAACAGATCTCCACCTAATTTACTGTCAATAAGAGCCTTAGCGCGTCATCTGCGTTGCAGCAACGCGTCAGCGGCGGACCATTGACGCGCACCCAAATTTGATGAAAAGTGAGTTCCGTGCGCGGACCGTTTCCGCAGCCCTTACTCAGAGACTGCCGAGACCCTCGGTGTATCCCCCCCAGCTGCAACAAATTTCATATTTCTAACTACTTCAAGGAGACTCCATGAAAGGCATTCACTTCCAGGTTGACACATTCCGCACGGCCGCGGTTGTACTAGCCATGCTCGCACTATTATCTGCCGCCACAACTCGCCTTGCCACGGCTCAAACCTACACGCCGCTCTACGACTTCGGAGTCGGGAGTCTTTACGAGACGAATAGCTTCCCTATCGGTCAGATGGCGCTCGGCCGTGACGGCAATCTCTACGGCACGGTTCAGAATCCCAACGGCCACTCCGGTATCTACCAGATCACGCCTGAGGGCTCGGCGACCGTACTTTGGGCAGATACGAGCTCAAGTGAAACCCAGTGCCTGACCGGCTTGACACTGGGCAGCGACGGGCTTTTCTACGGTACATGTCAGGAGTGGGGAGGCAACAACGATGAGACTGGTGGCAGCGGTATCGTTTTCAAGTTTGATCCCGACAGTGGATTCACCGTTCTCTATTCGTTTCCGGAATGTAATGGCACTGGATCTCTCTACCCGAGCGCTCTGACGTTGGGTACGGACGGAAAATTCTACGGCACGACGACGGGCAACAGTTTCTGCCCCAATCCCAACGGAACTGTCTTTACGGTCACGCCCACCGGAACGCTCACCACGCTGCATGTTTTCAAGGGGAATGGGACGGGCGACGGCACTTCTCCAATGGGTCGGTTGACGCTGGGCGCTGACGGCAACTTCTACGGTACGACTCAGGAGGGAGGCAACTCTGGCTATAACAGCGGCACGGTTTTCAAGATCACTCCCACCGGCAAAATTAAATACATCTACAACTTTGCCGACGCTGGCTACTATCCGGAAGCGGGAGTCACCCAGGGCGCCGACGGCAAATTCTACGGCACCACGGCTAGTGGCGGTACGTATGGCGATGGAACTCTCTTCCAGTTGACCGCCTCCGGTAAGATCGATTACCTGCACAACTTCAATTATGCGGTTGACGACGTTGACGGCCCCATCAACCCACTGACCCTCGGAAATGACGGTAATCTCTATGGCCTGGCCAATTGCTATCCCTGGGGCTGCGGGGCCGAGAGCCTGTACGAGATCACGACCAAAGGCGTTTACACCGATCTCTACAACGGTTTCACCAATCCCGGGGGCGCCTGCCCGGATCAGTCTGTGACCGGATGCGCTCTCAGTTCGCCTATGACGCTGCACCCGAACGGAACGTTCTACGGCACGACCCTCCAGGGCGGCGACAATGGCCAGCCTGTCGGACACGGAGTCTTCTACAGCTTCCGCACCGGGTTGAAGCCGTATATCACCCTGCAGTTTCCCCGCGGCACGATCGGTTCGATGCTCGGCATCTTCGGCCAGGGCCTGACTGGGACGAAGACTGTTTCCTTCAACGGAGTCGGGGCGACTTTCACCGTGGTTTCCGACACTTATCTGACGGCCACGATCCCGACAGGCGCGACCACCGGATACGTAACAGTCTCGACGCCTTCATCGACGTTGAAGAGCGCCGTAAAACTCACGGTCGTTAAGTGAGGGTAGTGACAGCAGTAAAGTAAGGGAGAAGTGTCGCGACAAAACTGCATCGCCGTGAACTAGTCTCCTGGTTCCCGGCGGCGGGGCACGGAGGGGGATTGGGAAATCCGCGCCCCGCGTTCATTCCTCTGAGACGCATCCCGATCTTTAGAGTCGGCACCTGCGTCCGATTGGATCCGAAATCGCGGTCGCGAATTGGGCTCCGCGCTCAGCGGTCGTTTAGTAACCTCCCCGCCCGGAAATTACTGGTCCACGAATTCGCCTGGTGAGGTTCACTTCGACACTCTAATCACAGACAATCCAGCAACAATCCTCCCTACTACAGCCTTGGCTCGGTTCGCCCATCGGCGCGGACCGCGGAGATTGTCCACCATCTCAACAAAACTGGAACCGCGGCCCGTTTCTTGCGTATTGTTCAGACAATGGGGTGTTTATAAATAGCACGTTTCAGTTTCTCGCGGTTTCACTACTTTTCACGTCGTCCGTTTTGTCAACCCCCACCAGAGATCACGAATCTCAAACATCAGACATTTGAGACGAACCTAGCCACCGGTGCGAACCTTCGTCTGCATCTGCACGCAGGAGACTTTCGCGTCACTCCCAGACAACACATTCGACGGCTGAGGTTGACGGGTCCGAGTGTTTCAGTATTGGCGGCCATCATATTGCGCACCATACCCATTGTTCACAATACCGAAGAGCAAGACGGCCTTCGACAGCCGGTCGTGGTGATGGTTGTGTAATTCATATGACACAGCGGCATCAATAACTAGTAACCCGCCGAAATATCCAACCGCCAGCGCGTTGCCATGGGAGACGAAGGGACGGGCGATAGGGTCGGCTTCAAGCGCCAAGCCGGGATGGTCCATGCCCCGCATGGTGTAATAGAAGTCAGCGCCCTTGGCAGCGGTGTCCAGGGCGAGGAGTGTGATATTCGCTTTGGTCCAGAAGCTTGTGGACGGGTAGTTTGGGAGTTCACCGCGCCCGGTGAAAGATGCTTGTGCCTGGACGTTGATTGAGGTCCCAAAGAAAAGCACGAAGGCGATCAGTAAACACTTCAATTGCGGGCCTCTTATGTTGGTCTTGTGAAGTCGGGCGCGACAAACGCGACCTTAAAACGTTGATGCCGATCCCATCGCCTCGGGGTGGACGTAAGTCATAGCTGCATTTTGGGGTCCAGGGAGGCCGACGAAACCGAAGAGAGATCGCTACTAAGTGGAGCCGCCGACGCCGCTGATTCATTGGGTCTCTTTTGGTTGATAGAATTGAGATGAAAAAGCATTCACAAGAAGGGAATCATTTTTGCCTCGACCGGTCTGATTCTGGTTTCGCAAGAGAGCTTTCCGGCGCGCGAAAAAGACAAACATTACGACTAGCTCTGAAGGCAACTGGGTTCCAAGATAAGTGAGAACCTGGGCGATTTCACATCTTGAGCGCAATTCGGGGTTTTGCAACAGTAATCGCGGGTTTTGATGCATGCTCTCGCCAAGAGCAGAGTTATCGACGTGCCATTGGGATGCGCCTTATTGCTTTTCGTTTCTGCGTTCGGTCAAAGCAAGACTCCGCTACAGGGAAGGCCCCCGATGTCACCCAACGTCTGCGCGAGGAGCGGGCATTCCCAAAGAAGCCAGCAGGCGGGTATGTCCCTGATGCCACAACTGCTGTCCGCATCGCGGATGCGGTACTAATTCCGATTTACGAAGCGAAGCAGGTTGGTTATGAGAATCCGTTCCACCTACGTTGGATGGAGATGTGTAGACCGTCACTGGCACTCTTGATTGCAAACAACCGAAAAGGCCATCTGCGCCGGTGGAGCAGCGGTAGTCCAACCATCTAAACCACGGACGCGGTCTTGCTCTTGGTTCACGAAGAGTGAAGTTTCAAAACAGTACTAGCCGAGAGCAGACAGTCAGTCAGTTGACGCTGACGGGCCTTGGGTCTTGAAACACTTTTCTTCGGCTTCAAACAGCCAGAGTTTGCGGGATGCAAAAATGTCTCCCTCGTCGAGAAAGTCGCTCATAAGTCATCCTGACGCAAATCAGTTGTTGCGAAGTTTGAGAAAAAGAGTGTTTCAACATCCGCACAGGCGATTACACTCAAAAAAACCCGTCAGTCTTCCGGGCACGTTTCGCACCCTGAATAAAGCTTGCCGAGGGGCCTAACCGCAGTTTAGAATTTTCCGCCATGAAAAGCCTCCTCGTCTGCTCTCTGTTGGTTTTGGCTTCCGGCCTGCGTCCCGAACGCGCTCTAAGCGCATCAGCCCAGGCCGCCATCAACACAGCCGGCGCGCAAGCAACTGAAAAGCTCGCCGCCGATGCCCCGAAGACCACCGTACTCGGCAACGCCTTCATCGCGCCGAAAGATTGGTCCATTCGCGTCGAAGGGCCGGCGACCATTCTCGAAGCGCCGGAAGGAGACTCCTGGGTCGCGCTCGTCGACGTACAGGCCAAGACGCAGGACGAGGCATTAGCCGCGGCGTGGCGGGTGTACAAGCCCGACTCAAAATGGCCGCTCAAAGTCACCAACGATCTTCCCGACCGCGATGGCTGGAGTCGTCGCCGCCTCTATGACTACCAGACCTCGCCCAATGAGAAGCGTGGAGTAGATGCCTTCGTCTATTACTCGGGATCGAACTGGACCGTCGTTATTGAAGATGTGGCAGATGCGGTCGCGGGAAAGCGCGGCGGACAGCTCGCTCTCATTTTCAGCCGCTTGCTGCCCAAAGGCTATAGCCGCGAATCGTTTGCTGGAAAGAAAGCCAACACGCTGGACTCGGCGCACATTGCGGAGCTTAGCCACTTCGTTGAGCAGGGACAAAAAGTTTTGGGAGTGCCCGGAGTCGCTGTCGGCGTGGTGCAGGATGGCAAGGTCGCATTCGCTGGTGGTTTCGGTGTTAAGAAGTTGGGCGGTACGGAGAAGCCAGACGGCGACACGCTGTTCATGATCGCCTCGAATACCAAGGCGATGACGACGCTGCTCCTTGCCAAACTCGTCGACGAGCACCAGATCACCTGGGACACCCCCGTCATCAAACTGTTCCCGAGTTTCAGGCTTGGCGACGCCGAAACCACGCACAGCGTGCTCGTCAGGCACCTGATCTGCGCCTGCACTGGAATGCCGCGCCAGGATTTGGAATGGATCTTCGACTACGGCAAGATGACGCCCGAGAGCACGATGGCTCTGCTTGGCACCATGCAGCCGACATCTAAATTCGGTGACCTCTTCCAGTATTCCAATCTGATGGCCGCGGCCGGCGGATATACCGGAGCTCATGTCATCCATCCCGACAAGGAATTAGGCGCCGCTTACGACAGCGCCATCCAATCGTATGTCTTCGATCCGTTGCAGATGAAGGAGACGACCTTCGACTTCAAGCGCGCTTTCTCCGGCAATCACGCCGGCTCGCATTCGCCCGACGCCGACGGAAAAACAGCCAAGGCGGTCACGGCCATCAATGATGCCATCATTCCCGCGCGCCCCGCCGGAGGCGCGTGGAGCAGCGTGAACGATATGCTGAAATATGTCTCCATGGAACTTGCGGAGGGCAAACTTCCCGATGGAACAACCTATATTTCGAAAGAACCGTTGCTCGAACGGCGCACCCCACAGGTCAGCATCGGTAAGGACGTCACCTATGGCATGGGCTTAATGGTCGACACGACCTATGGAGTACCAGTGGTTCATCACGGTGGCGACCTGGTCGGATATCACAGTGACATGATGTGGCTGCCGCAGCAAAACGTGGGTCTGGTCATCCTGACAAACGCGGATCCCGGATGGCTGCTTCGTGACCGTATCCGCCGCAAGTTGCTTGAGGTTCTCTTCGATGGACATCCTGAAGCCGAAGCGCTACTCAATGCCGACGCGAAGAGCTTCTATGCCGACCTGGCTGCCGAGCGTAAATTAATGACGATCCCGGCCGATGCGAATGCGAGTGCCAGGCTCGCCAAACACTACACAAATGCATCGCTCGGCGAAATCACCATCAGCGCCTCAGGCGCTTCCACGATCTTTGACTTTGGCGAGTGGAAAAGCGAAGTCGCCAGTCGCAAAAATCCTGATGGCACAATTTCCTTCATCACCACCGTACCGGGGGAGTTGGGCTTTGAGTTCGTGGTTGGCTCCGGAGCCAGACGAACCTTGACGATCAGAGACGCGCAGCACGAATACGTGTTTCAAGAACGTTGAAGTCACGATGGTTCAATGAGTGAAAGTGCGATCTTCAACAGCAATCGCTAATCGCAAGTTTTCTGGACTTGTCGAAGATACGCCCCTGACTTCAGATAAAAATCATTTCGCAATGTTGCGAACGGAGGAGACGGGTATGCACTGGGTGACGGTTTTTCAATTAGAAAGGAGATCTCAATGCAGCGCAGCAAGAATTTCACCGGTGTGACGGTGGCTCTCGTCAGTGTCGCCCTGTGCACTGTGGCCGTTGGGCAGGACCATGCGATCGCTCAGCAGGTTGTCTCGAGAGTAAGGGAAGCGGCCAGCACACTATCGAAGACGGCTGACCTGGCACAGTTTCAGCAAAGGCAGGGTCCGTGGGTGTGGGCAGACACCTATATCTTCATCCAGAACTGTGACAAGAAGGTCATAGCGGCTCAGCCAATCAGCCCGGAGCGAGTAGGCCAAGACTTCATGACGATGAAGGACACTATAATAGCGGGAAGGAATTGTTCCAGAAAGACTTTTGCGACTTAGCGAAGAAGCCCTCCGGCGCCTGGTCCGAGTATTGGTGGCCGAAACCCGGCGAGAAGGAGGGCTCCCGCAAGCTCACTTACAGCTTAGGTGCCAGGGGAACCCCCTATGTGGTTTCCGCCGGGGTCTACGACGACAAAGCAACCGCCGCCGAGCTGTCGAAGCTGAGCAGCGGGAAGTAGCCTGGCTGCTCTCACGCATCACGTCGGAACAAACAGCACGCCGCCCGATTCGCGGGCGGCTTTTATATGCGCGGCTGTGCGCGAGCAGACTCTCCAAATATTTCACGGCTCTGATCGGTGAGTTCACCTGCTGAGCTTTGCGGGCATAGAGCAAGAAACGTGGAGGGTTCCAGATGAAGGTTTTTTCAGACGTTGCGAACGGACGAGATAGGCGTACAATTGCTGCCGTTTTGGGAATGAAAAACGAGATTCTAGGTGAAGCCTCAATTTAGGGCGTAAGCCCAAATGTCTCTGCCAATTCGGAGGTAGTCTGTGAAAAAAGCGCTACTGGTTCTCTGCATTCTGACCACTTGCCATCTGTTCTTATCCGCGCAAGCCAGCAACCTTCCTCGTGCGGTCCATGCGAAACAAAAGCCGGCACTCCAAGTGCCCGCTCAGGAGATCGCGGAGGGTCTGACAACGATCTATACGAACCTGGGACCGAAGAAAAACGCATATCTCGGCAGTGACGGCTGGTCCATAACCGGATTCAATTCTTTTGGCGGCTCAAGCGACGCCTTTGAAATCGCCTTGCCTTTCACCCCCAAATCCGATTCCCATCTCTCGCAGGTTCGAGCCGCATTGCAATACGATGGCTCCGGCTCGAACCAGGTAAATTTCAGTATTTATAGCGATGCCGGCGGCACGCCGGGAACACTCTTGGCCGGCCCGGTGGCGGTCCTGAATCTTCCGAATTTCCCGTCTTGCTGCGCGCTGGCCATTGCCAACTTCACTCCACTGGCGATCACCGGCGGAACACAGTACTGGGTCGTCGCCAATACGCCGCCCTCGGGGCAGGGAAGCGACTTTGTCGGGGTATGGAATTGGAACTACAAGACCCTTCCGTTTGCGGGCAGTAATGGCGTGAATGGCTGGTTCGCGGAGATTGGCGATACCTGGCCCGCCGGGGAGGTGCTGGGGACAGTTCCGTAATGTAACAAGCTGCGGAAAAACTCTGGTTCGCGACCTGAGCGGCTAAAAGCTGTTACTGAAAATAAGCTGCTTACCGCAATGGACCGGCTTGCATCGCGAAACATCGAGGTGAATATATCCGGGAAGCTGTGCCACTTCGCACTTCAATTCCGCCCGTATGATTTCGACGCAATGGTCGAGAATTCCTTATCGATCATTAACGGCGTGACATGACACTTCCCTGAGGAAGATAGCATTGCTTTGAGAGCTTAGCCTGGCGCGAATCCGACGCTGTCCGAAACGCCCGCCAGCGCCGCGATCGATGCGCAGCCGAGGAGGCCGAAGTATAGGTTTATCTAGGTTTATCATGTGCGTGTTTTGCATACTCCCGGTTAGTATCATCCGCAAGCTTTAAACTTGCCAGCCGCAACCAAAATTACTCTCTTGGCCGCCACGTCACTACCTGTGTTTCGCCCGCTGGCGTATCCGAGTTAACCAGCGGCGTGCGCAATAGTATCTGGAATGACTCTGGCATTGCGTCGTCTCGCCGCAGCTTCCACCTATCGAAAAGCTCCTGAAGTCTTCGTTTATTGGTCACCAGCTCAGCCGCCTGCTGGGTGGCCGCCCCGTTGTTTGCGGCGATGAGCGTCACGAACCGTCCAGTTGCGGGAGACATCCGGCTCACGATGGCGTACGCAAATTGTCCGGCGACTGCAGGTGCTCCCGTGCGGGGAGAGTCTTTGTACGTTCTCTGCTCGCCCTTTCGCAATTTGCCCCGGTTCACAATCTTATCGTCGTCGATGAGGAAGTCCAATGGAGACTGAAACTCGGAAATATAGCGATTCGTCCTGCTATTTCCCAGAATTATGCTGTTGCAATCGTAGACGTTGGAAGAAGATTCCCAGGAAACCTCGGCTGTGATTTCGATGTTCTTCTTCAGAAACCACCGCCGCAGGGAGCCGATCGCACGACTCTCCCCGCAAGACTGGTAGTGAAAGCAAGGTACCTGTCGGAGTGCCGGGTGTCGCGCACCCTGAATACGCCGAATCTGTTCGCGGAGTTCTGCCAGTCCTCGCACGTTGAGGCGTCGGTCGAAATTTATGCAAAGGTAACGCACGTAGGAGCGGCTCTTTTCATCCCAAAAAAAAAGCGGCTGGGTGAAGACGATAAGTTTCTTGATATCGTCATCCCTGGCATGCGCGTCCCAGAACTTCTCGTCAGCATCCAGCTGCAAGTCGTTCGGAACCAGTCTCAACTGGTACGGGGTCGAGATTTCGAGTCGCATCGGACTGCTTCGCCCAAAGTCGTAACGAAAATAGTCCTCGAGGTGTTGACGTAACGAGTGTATCGCCACACGAGCAGCATTACTCGTAGCCGCAGGAAACAATGCGGCCCGAAGCTCATCCTCGCTCGTGCTTGCCGACCTGTGCTCACACAAGTAGCGCAGAACCTGTTCCTCTCGGCTGGGATTTTCGTTGGGTCTTCGGCTGCGGATCGCTGCACTTTTCTCACAGACTTGGTCGACCAGTTTCTCAATTGAGACCGGCGACGAAACCGAGACAATCGACATCCTCCCCCTTTTCTTGTCCAGCAATCCGGCTATGGCGACGTTAAATATAACATCTCTCACAGAGAATGTTATTGATCCAAAAAATCGTGTTGACCGATGGACGGGTTTCATTATCTTGTTCAATCACAAGCTCGTGACCCACAGGTCGCGGGCGCATCAACAAAGACCGTGGGGATTAAGATCAATTTCCTTCTGGCCTTGGATCGATAGCATCAGCGAAGACGGAGGCTTCGAACAGGGAGAAGGAGTTGGGGGATTTAGCTCATTAGAACTTGCCTTCAAACGGCTTGATGGACCGGTAGCCGGGTTGCAAAGCTCGCGCCCCGCCAGGCCGTCAAGACGTTTTCGCCGGACTATGGTCCAGGGTTCGCACCGTTGAGCCTCGGCGAGACTGAAGGCATCGGAAATCGTGGGGGGAGGCGCTCGTGAGATCTTTACGTGCTGTTCGCTGGCTGACATTGAAAGTCTACGGATCGAATCTGCTACTTCCGGACGCTGCCACGTGGATTTTCAGCGTCCGGCTGTTGATGCTATTCCTCATTTCCGCAGAATGCGCAAGTTGGGGTTATGCCGCCTATGTCATGGGAAGAAGTGAACTGGCTTGCGTAGCCTGCGGCTTTGCCGTTCTCGCCGCCTTTACATTGAACTGGACGCTGGATGGCAGTCTGATGATGCTCGATCGAGACACGGTATTTTCGAGAACCCTTTTTGCCGACGCGGCTGGAGAGCCAACTCTAAAACTTCGCTACAAAGTTCTCCTGCTGGTTTTGGGTCGGCTCATGATGATCGTGGTCGTTCTTTACGCATCGTCGGCCTTCCTGGTACAGGCGATCTTCCACAAGGATATCGAGAACAGGCTGGCCAATGAGAACAAGAACCGCATCGCTCTCAAAGAACATGAGCTTCTCGCGCCTTTGGCGGCACGCAACGCCGAACTGCGGGACAAACTTGCGCAGAAAGAGAGGGAGTTGGTCGATGAAGTGCAAGGACGGTCGCGCACCCATAAAAAGGGATGCGGATCCGCCTGTAGAGTGTTGAGCGAGCAGCGAGACCGACTGCGCCAGGACCTGCAGGACAATGAAAATCGCCAGCTGGATTTTGAGCGGATATTCGAGCATTCGACACCGGCCGAACTCAAGGACCGTTTCAACATCGAACTCCTTGGAGACGGACTGGAGGCGCGCGGACAGATCGTTGAACAATTGAAGCACAACGACGCGTTTCAACGAACCGAGCGGGCGATCCAGGGGCTACTCGCCATTCTCTTCGTCGGACTGCTGCTTCTGAAAATGTTCGAGCCGCCCTCTGTCGCGCTCTACTACTGTGCTGTGCTCCAGGGGCTTTACGCAGACTATGTGAGCGGGGCACTCAATAAGTGGCTTCGGCCGGAAGAGTACCCGGATGGACCTCGGCACGGCATGAGTCCTCACGCGTTTGCTGTCTTTGCAATCATGGTTTACGGGCGACAGAAACTCGTCGAGGAATTCAAGCTGAAACTGAACACTGAAGAGGCGAGTTACGCCGCCAGTATCGAAGTCCTGGACCGCCGGCGATCCGACGTGGACCGAGAGTTGGAAGCGATCAATGGCCGAATGACTGCCATCTCGGCAGAAGTGACCAAAGTGGAGGCTGAGGCCGGACGACTGCAGCGCGAGGCCGAAACACTAGACGTCAGAATCAGCGCGTTGGATCGTGAACGTGCGTGTCTGCAATCTGCGCTGGGCTCTCGCAAATTGCCGGTCAAGGGCTATTCTCGGATCCTTGAGCGATTGGGTGTTGTGGAAGAAGAATTGTCTGAGTGTGTCGCAAACCGGGCGCTGGGACTGATGACAGTTGACGGGCTGAAGCGCAAGCTCACGCTAGCACAGATTGAAAAAGAGTCCCTGGCAGATCAGATCAGCAAAAAACAGAACGATCGGATGCTTTTTTGCGACGAGAAAGATTCGAGAGAATGGGAATACTTGCAAAGACTCAAGAGCCTGGCCAGGGAACATGACATGTTGCTGCATGGAGGCAGTTTGGTCGGGCGCGAAGCAGGAATTTCGTCCGTGGAATGTCTCCCGCGAACGCCAGCGATCGTTAACTAACAGGCTTGCCGATGGTAGGTATCGCTCCGCCGCATTCCAGGGAGACGCGGGGGGCATTACTCGGTATCGATCAGTCGGTGAGAGGCGAAACGATACAAGGCAATTGCTCCCATTGTGCGACGATCATTCCGCAGGACTGGGCGGGAAAACACTGGTACGCCCGGTTGCCCAGCAAGTAAAAGAGTTCTGGCTTGTCGTTCAGAGAATCGGTGTTACGATATGATGCTCGTTAACGTACGCGCGTCGAATTCTCCCGACGGCGTACGAGGGAAGAGTCCGTTCCCGTCGTGGCCCCAAAGCCATCTCCCAGGAGACCGATTATTTACATCCTCGGCGTAGACGTCGGAACTGGTGGAACACGTGCGCTGGTTGTGGATGAGCGGGGGTGCGTGATCGCATCCGCGACGGAAGAGCACGCTCCCTTTGCATCTCCGCAAGTCGGTTGGGCGGAGCAGCATCCCGACGATTGGTGGACGGCCTGTACGGTTGCCGTCCCCCTGGCCCTGAAGCGCGCCGGACTGCATGGCAGCGACATCACTTGCGCGGGTTTTTCGGGACAAATGCATGGCGCCGTGATGCTCGACGAGAGCGGGAAGGTAGTGCGGCCGGCATTGATCTGGTGCGATGTGCGCACCGAGCGGCAGTGCCGTGAGTTAACCGAGAAAATAGGGGCAGAACGGCTCATCCAGCTGACCTGCAATCCGGCTTTGGCCAACTTCACTTTGACGAAGTTGCTATGGGTACGAGAGAACGAACCGGACAACTGGAAGCGGGTGCGATCGGTGATGCTGCCGAAAGATTACGTTCGCTACCGGATGACGGGCGATCGCGCGACCGACATGGCGGATGCTTCCGGGACCCTTCTCCTCGATGTGGCCCATCGCCGCTGGTCGCAACAGATGCTGGAGGCAAGCGAGATCGATGGGAGCTTGCTGCCTGCGCTCTATGAATCATCCGAGGTTTGCGGAAAAGTTTCCGCGATTGCTGCCGCGGTCACCGGTCTTAAGGCGGGAACTCCGGTTGTCGCGGGCGCCGGCGATCAGGCGGCCGGAGCTACCGGCATGGGAATTGTGACCGTGGGTGCGGTGAGCGCCACCATCGGGACTTCGGGAGTGGTGTTTGCGGCAACGGATGCCCCGGCTCTGGATCACCGGGGACGGCTGCACACGTTCTGCCACGCGATTCCTGGACGTTGGCACGTGATGGGCGTCACGCAGGCGGCGGGGCTCTCGCTTCGCTGGTTTCGCGACCAGTTTGGTGCAGGCAACCACGACGGGCGCGATCCCTATGAGCGATTGACCGAAGAAGCCGCGAAGGCACCGCCAGGGTGCAATGGACTCTTGTGGACGCCCTATCTGATGGGCGAACGCACACCGCATCTGGACCCTCGCGCTCGCGGTGCATTGGTTGGCCTCACGGCTTCGCACACCCGGGCCCATCTCATTCGCTCAATTCTCGAGGGGGTCGCTTTCAGCTTGCGCGACAGTTTCAGCATCTTTGGCGAGATGAATGTTCCGGTGAAGAGCATCCGTCTTGGCGGGGGCGGTGCGAGGTCGGCATTGTGGCGGCAGATCCAGGCCGATGTTTACGGGCAGGAGGTTGAGATCGTCGAGGCAGAGCAAGGAGCGGCGTATGGCGCAGCCCTGATGGCGGGGGTGGGCGCTGGAGTGTGGGCCTCGTTGGATGCAGCCTGCGCTGCCGTGGTTCGCGTCGCAGAGCGGGTTCGACCGAACATAGACGCGGCGGCCACACTGGACAAGAACTATACAGCCTATCGTCGAGTGTACGGGGCGACGCGCAACATCTTTGCCGGTTAAGAAGTCTTCTTCTTCGGAGGCACTCTGATGGCACGTTACCTATCTTCTTCGCGAGCGGGGCCAAAATCAGAGCGATCCCTAAACCCTCTCCGAAAGACTCCCATCGGCTTTTCGACAATGACGGCAAGGGACAACTCCCCGGACGTCATCGAGACAGGCAGGCTCGGCGGTCGGCGGCTACGTCATCGGCGTTGCAATTGCCCACCGCGATAGTGACGGCTGTGACGAGATCTTTGTCGCAGGCATTCACCGCAACTGCCCGAGAACGGAGAGACGGGAGGTTCACGGACGTCAGCACCAATGCGGGGCCTAAATTAGCCGGTTCTAAATACGGGCGCTCTGGTCGATCCGGGGTTTGTGGGTGAAAATGATGGAGTACTAACTCAAGGAGCGTAGTCATGAGATCGCGATCAACCGTGGTATTTATAGCAACGGGTCTATCTCTGGTCTTTTCTCTGGCCGTGGTGTCCTCCAGTCAGGAGCGTCCGAAAATTATCGGCATCTCGCACTTGAGCGTCTACACCTCGGACGCTTCGAAGGCCGAGCGTTTCTACGTTCACGATCTGGGCACGCTGAAGGGAACCGACCCGCAGAATCCCTCGGGCGTTCGTTACTACTTCAACGCTGTCCAATTTGTGGAGGTGTTGCCTCTGCCACCGGGACCGGCCTCGATCAATCGTGTCGATCATGTCGCGTATAACACGCCAAACGCCGAGGGCATGCGGCAATATCTTCAATCTCACGGCATCACCGTGCCTTCGACGGCGAGCCAAGCGAGCGATGGGAGCCAATTTTTCATGGTGCAGGATCCCGAAGGAAACCAGATCGAATTCGTGCAGCCACCGGCACACTCGCCGCGGGTACCGGAGAATGCAGTGAGCGGTCATGTCATTCACGTTGGATACCTGGTTCACGATTCTTCGTTAGAGAACACTTTCTACCAAGTGCTGCTCGGCTTCCGCCCTTATTGGCACGGCGGCATGAAGGATGATGCGACCGACTGGATTTCGCTGCAGGTGCCGGACGGCACCGACTGGATTGAATATATGTTGGTGAGGGGACCCGAGAAAACTGGGATTCCGCCGTCGATGTCGCAGGCCGAACTCGGCGTACTCGATCACTTTTCATTGGGTGTGCCGAACATGGAAAAGGCGGTCACCTTACTCTACGAAGGCGACAGGCTGACCGCGAAGCACTCCTGGGCCCAGATTGGGCGTGACGGCAAGTGGCAATTCAACCTATATGATCCGGACGGCATTCGCGTGGAACTGATGGAGTTTCAGCCCGCCGGAAAGCCGTGCTGCTCTCCGTTTCTCTTGCCGAGCCCTACGGAGTGATCGCCAAGTCACACCAGAGCTGGGGATCGCATCGTTTTGTTGGACCCTCGCCAACGACCGGCGTAGTAAGAGGCTATTCGTGGTTCGTGAAGGCTCGAGCACGCGATCTCATGGATCACAGAGAATATTCGAATGGCGGGCCGGGTATTCCGGCTGGTAGCAGCCGGTAGCGAAAGTGCAAAGGATTGCCGCCTGCTCTTAGGAAACGACAGGATAGAGTCGAAGGAGAGGGTACGATTGACCTCCCCCCGAGTGCCGAATATGCTATTGACTACCGCAAAGGGGCAGCCGAGGGACCCATGGCCGTAGATCAGTCCGGTCGGTTTAGCGAGCATTTGGCGGCACTGGAAAAGGGTGACCGAGAAGCTCTTCGTGCGCTGGTTCCTCTGACCTTCAAAGAGCTGCGTCGTCTCGCTCACTACCACCTCCAATCCGAACGCCCGGATCACCACTCTGCAGAGCACCGCTCTTGTTCACGAGGCCTACCTTTGATTGCTGGGAAGCCAACCGGCTGCGGTGTTGCAGAACCGGGCACATCTCATAGCCGGGGCTTCGCGTCTGATGCGGCAAATCCTTGAAGAATATGCCCACGAACGTCGGGCATTGAAGCGAAATGGAGGCTGCCGGATCGACGGTTGAATCCCTGGACGCCCTGCCGGTCAGCGGCGATGCCGAACTTCTGGCTCTGGACGACGTCCTCACCGAACGGTCTCGCGTCGATGAGCGCCAGAGAAAGATTGTGGAAATGAAGTTCTTCGGAGGTATTGGGAATCTCCCGCGCTACCGTCGACGGCGACGGTCCGGAGCGATCTTCTCTTACCGCTTCCCAATAAGGACCCTCGGTGGAGCATCTTGTCTGGACAGGCGTCCAAATCGTACGCCCTTCCGACCTGCGCCAAACATTCCGCTAGAGATCGGGGAACGCATTAACCCGGTTCAGCCATCCCTGAAGAAACTGGGGGTACTTTTGTCCCAATGTTTGGTAATAGGTAATCCGCCCTTGTTTATATTGGCGATAGACTTGCACCTGATCGAAGCCGGCGAGCGCTTGCAGCGAAGCTGGGCCGATCGTTCCGTCTTCTACGACACTTGCTCCCAAATTATTCAGGACGTGCTGAAGCAACTTCGTGGCGTTGGTCCCAGCGTTGACATAAAAATCACAAACTATGTTCGCGAGGTCCTGTGATGCAAGAGCGTCTGCTTGGAGTTTATTCCAGTAGAGCGGTTTGTAAATCAAACCAGCTTGCGCGTCCGTCAGGGCTTTCAAGTTCTCCGACGTGGGATCTAGACCGAGAAGCTCATGCGAGCAAGACTGAAAGGTCGCCATCGTAATGCCTTTGTTTGTTTCTCCGCCCGGATCCGTGGGGTCGTCGGAGTATCCGCCCTCGAATCGCAAGAGGATGGGGAGAAAAACGTCGAAACTTGCCATGAGTATTCTCCTTCAGAGGTAGTCGATCTACGGTTGCAATGATTTTTTTAGTTCTGCCACCCGAGTCTCCGTCATATCGGACATGACTGTGATCCTGATCAGAGGAGCAAGGGTCCCCCCCCGGGCCGTGTCTGCCTGGAAGGTGGCATCCGCCTCCCGGTATTGCAGCCACACTTTCTCCGCAGCCCGCAATTTTTCCCTGCCCGTCTCATCGAGTTTCTTCATTAATTCTGCATAAGTGGAGTCCAGCGCTTTTTCCGCTTGCTGATAGCGGAGATTTTCGCAATTCCGCATCGCAGCCGTGGTGGTTTCAGAATCGCAGGATGCGGTGGAGTGCTTGACTTGCGCCAGAGCGTAATTCTGAAGCCCGCTAGGCGTCGAAATAACAGCAAAGAGAAGCAGTACGCCTATCAGCGCCCACCTGACATGTCTCCGACCACGCATGTACATCTCCCCGGGGCAATCGAGTGGCACGTGGATCTTCGAATACGACTTCCGGTCGAAGGCCAATCTCTGCAACTCACGCCGTCACCGCGGCGAGTATAGCACTCATTTCACGGGGGTCCAGCCCACACCAAACCAGACAAACCAGAGGATCCGTGCGACCGTCCCTGGGCGGAACAACCTTTCGTGAATCGACGAAACCAAATGTGCTATTGTGCTACCGTCTCCACGGTGATCACCATGGAGACCGGGGAAATCCCCAAAGGCTGGCTGCGCCGGAATAAAAATCCTGGCCGGGAGGAGCTCGGCTTCTCGCCCCCAAGACGCGAGCATTCCGAGCGGGAACCGGCACGGGAAACAGAGGCTGCAGCTCGGGCAGCGGCGCTGGACTCAGAGCCGTTTCTTGACCCACGGCTCACAATCGTTGTACGGTCGGCTGACGAGTGACTCGGGGTTGGTCAGTTCGGGAGGTCAACATTGTCCGCAATCTTCATCAGCTATCGCCGCGAGGATACCGAGGATTCCGCCCGGGCGCTTTACGAGACCTTAGTTCCCAAATTTGGCGCAGACCGTCTGTTCATGGATGTGGAGGCGATTGCGCTCGGCTCCGACTTTCGACAGGCTGTGGAGCACTCTCTCTCCAGCTGCGGCGTCTTTCTCGCCGTCATCGGGCCGACATGGCTCGATATCAAGGCTCCCAACGACTCTTCTGGCAAGCGTCGGCTCGATAATCCCTCGGATTATGTTCGGCAGGAAATCGCCACCGCACTGAAGAAGGGCGCCGATCTGCCGATCATTCCCGTGCTGGTGCGCGGCGCAACCATGCCGTCCACCGATCAGCTGCCCGAAGATCTCAAGGACCTTGCCTTCCGCAACGCCCTTCGACTTGACCACATCGACTGGGACGCCAACGTGCAAAAGCTGGTGCAGGCTATGCGGCCACATGTTGGAGAGGCGGTCACTTCTGAGCAAGCTGCCCCATTGATGACGTCGGCCGGCGCTCGGGCAGGAGGACTGAGGAGCACCAAGAGTTCGCCGGCTGTTCCGAGCATTGCCGCGCGGTCCGGAGGCGATCTCAGCCGAGGCCTGCTCGCAGGGATTGTCGCGGCAGTAGTTCTAGTTGGCGCCGTCCTGTACTTCGTCCTCCAAGCAAAGCCGTCGGCTACGCTGGCGGTAACGTTGTTGAAAAACTCGAGGCTCGCAAACCTTCAGGGCGTAGTTAACGTCTCGATTGATGACAAACCCGTCGGTCAGATCCGCTTTGACTCGAATGGCAGCACGGCGTTGCAGTTTCAAGTACCTGAGGGCGAGCACCGCTTTCAATTTACTGATCCTCAGACTCAGGCGACCTGCAATGGTACGTTCAGCGTAAATCCCAACCAGACCAAGTTCAAGCCGCGCATGCGCGCCGGCGGCTCGGAGTGCGCGCTCGACACTGCCATGGGCAAGCAGTAGACATCCGGGCGTTAATTCTCTCGATCCTTCGAGAATCGAGCTGCGGCACAACAGCGGCAAGGCGACGCCCTGCTAGGTAACGCGTTTCCTGGACACACTAGCCAAGCTTCACAAACCTCAATGAGGCAGAGTTCATGCAGAAGCGCAGGTATGTAGGCTTGGGTCCATCATCAAAAACATGACCCAGATGCGCCGCACATTCGGTACATGAGATTTCATCACGGCTCATACCGAGGCTTGTGTCAATTGTCTTCCTGACATTCTCTTCCGCAATTGGAGCCCAGAAACTCGGCCATCCCGTTCCCGATTCAAACTTCGTATCCGAACTGAAGAGAGCATTCTCGCAGCAGAGGCAGCGATAGATACCTTTATCGTGCAGGTTGTAGGTGTCACCCGTGAAGGCTCTTTCCGTTCCTTGCTTGCGCGTGACCTCAAACTGCAGCGGAGTCAGTTGTTGCCTCCACTCGGCATCGGTCTTGTGAACTTTCTTGACGCGGGCCGGACCCAGGTTTTGCCCGGAGTCGCTGAATCGGATCACCGTCACCATATCTTTGTCGTCCGACGGGTTCGGCTTTGCAATGCTTACGCCCGGGCTTCGGAGCGACGCCATCAGGGCTGCTCCGGCGACCGCCGAATTGGTCAGGAAACTTCTGCGGTTCATGTTTACCTCCGGTCTCAAATATCAACCCAGCGTGAGCGGAAATACGTACACGCCTTGGGTCGAGAAACTCAATTTTGAATGTCTTGTCTTCCCGTTTCCTTTTCGACGGATGAGCTGATACCGGCTGTTATTAAATAGTGGCCGGCACCCGTTGCCATCGGCACCGCTGCCCTGGTCTGAGACCGATGGCGCCGGGTCAAGCCGACCTCTGAAATCTGCGGATCGCGCACATGAAGCCACCATACGATCTTTCTGGGAACCGTGGGCAGCACACCGCCTTCGGCACCCACTTTCCACGTTCTGGCCAACAAGACCGGTGTTCGTTTACTTAAAGGTCTTCGATCTCGCGGCATATTCCTCTTTGTCCTACTACTTCTTATAGAGGTCTGGAAATTGCTGGCGGAGATTTGCCACCTTGGGCGCATCGTTGATTGCGATGTATGGGTCGTCGGGATGCAGTGTAGCGTAATCCTGGTGATAGCCTTCGGCTGCGTAGAACGCCTTCAGCGGAACGACTTGCGTCACGATGGGCCCGGGAAACAATCTTGCCTGATCAAGTTGGGAAATGTAGGCCTCCGCGATCCGCTTTTGTTCATCATTGGCGTAGAAAATCACGGAGCGATATTGGCTGCCAGTATCGGGTCCCTGACGATTGAGTTGCGTCGGGTCATGAGCCACAGAGAAGAACACCTTGAGCAGCTGACCGTACGAAATCTGCGACGAGTCGAAGGCGATTTTCACGGACTCGGCGTGACCCGTCTTTCCAGTGCTTACCTCTTCATATCCGGGTGCGGCAACCGATCCCCCGGAATACCCCGAGGTAGCGTCTTTAACGCCCTTGACGTGCTGGAAAACGGCTTGGACGCCCCAAAAGCAACCGCCAGCAAAAACCGCTGTTTGCTTGGCTGACTTGGCGGCCAGGGGGGCATCAACCGCGGGATCGGGAAGAGCCACTTTGTCCGCGGCAGCCCGGGCGCGGGTCAATGTTACAGTGGCGGCAAAAACCAGAATCGCGACCAGAAGCGCGATCCTGCCGACTGCTGGAGAGCTCCCAGCTTCGACACTCATAAACGGCACCTCGACCTCAAGTATTGGATTCCCAGGCACCGCGAAAGTTACAGATTCGAGCCTATTCCGAGAAACAATGATCCAGCGTCAGCTCGGAGCCGCTGAACACAAGCTCTGCCGCATATCGAAGCCTGTTTGCCAGCGGCAAACGGGACGCTCAAGCGCCCGCCGACGTCACCGCGGCAAAAAGAAAACAGGATCGTGCGCCACACCTGGCCCGGAGCATGGTGGTCCGATGGCTAGACTTGCAGTTGTCGTGATGCCCTTGACTCTGTCTGCGAGTCCTGCCGTCATAGGCCCCAGATCCGATTGGCGCACACCACTAAGCCGAGCGTAAGGCACGCGATCAAGATCTCCCCGAGAGCTCCCACGATGAAAGGACGCAAGCCCTGCTTGGACATGGCGCGGAAGTTCGTGCGCAGACCAACCCCGGCAAAGGTCAGCAGGAACGCCCACTTGGAGAGATTCCCCAGCGATGCGACCTGTCCCCTGCTGAAGACGTGAAAGCTGACCAGCAACGAAATCAAGAGGAAACCGAGGATGAACTTGGGGAACTTCTTCCACAGGAACGCAGCTTTATTGGTAACGGCTTCTGCCTGGCCTCGCCCCGCCCAGTAGATCGCGTACGCCAGGACGACGAAGCCAATCATGGCATTTCGCGCCGTCTTGGCAAGCACAGCTACCTTGCCGGCAGAATCCGAATACAGGGCCCCGGCGGCGGTTGCTTCGGCGGTGTTGTCGACTCCCAACCCGGCCCACAAACCGTACGACACATCATTCATGTGCAGGCTGTGAGCTATCGCCGGAAATGTAAACAAGGCTAACGCTCCCAGCGCCAGAATCGCCGCGATCGCGAAAGAGGAATCCTCATCGTCGGCATCGATGGCACCCTTGGCGGCAATGATGGCGGAAACGCCGCACACAGATGATCCAATCGCCAAAAGTGATATTAGCTTAGGCTTCAGCTTGAACAGTCTTCCCAGGAAGGTCATCAATGCCAGAGAAAGTGTGATTTCGATGACCACCAGTGCCAGGCTAATGCCTCCTAATTTCAGAATATCCGCCAGAACGAAGCGCGCGCCGAGAAGCACGATCCCAAGTTTCAGCCAGAACTCATAGGTGGCGATGCCAGACTGGAATACTTTGGGGATGGCCAAGGTGTTGGAGATAACCAGGCCTATGAGAATCGCCCAAAGAACATACTCTATGTTGGGAAACGTCCAGTGGTGCGTCTTGGCGTAGGTATTCAGAGAGCGTTCCAGAATCTTAGCCGCGTATCCGATACCCGCCAGCAGTAGAACACCAGGAACGATGCTTAGCGAACTGAGCAGGCGATTGTCCGACTCCACGCCTGAAAGGGATGTTGAAGATGCCATAACCTTTCTCCGTCGTTACTGTGATTTGCACTGCTGTTCGAGCGGCTACCAGGGCACGTTCTTAAGAATGTCGAATCTCACCGCCAAAGCCAGCACCAGCGCGACGATCACGGCCCAAGTATCGAGCGACAGCAAATTGCCCTTGCTGGAGGAAGTGGTGTTCTCGGTCGTTGACATTGAAAGTTCTCCTATCACTGATAAATCCGTATCAACCCGCTTTTAGGGTGTTGGTTGCTCGTCGTTGACGTCTCCCGTTATCGCGAAGACCGCCGGATCAGTTTGGGGATTTGGCTCCAGCGCCAAAGCGAGATGACGGGCCAGCGCAGATGCCTGCGAGCGAATCTCGGGCACAGCGATCGTTTCCCAGAGGGATCCCTTCCTCGCGGGACCGATGACATAGAGAGAGCCCGACGCGAGGCCGCTCGAATCAATCAGGGCGCCCGTCGAATCCACATCCAGCCCGAGAAATAGCGGATCGGGTCTCGCGAGTCCCTGTGCGAGGAGATTCCTAATCAGCGGGTGGTCGATCCGGCGATAATCGGTCTCCGGACCGGTGCAATTGATCACCCGATCTACCTGCAAAGCACGCTGCCCACGAGTTTTACGATCACATAAGCGGACTTCGACGCGATCGGGAAATTCCCGATAGTTCGTAACCCGACCGGCATGAACCGTGGCTTGCCCTTGCCGGACCAGTTTTGCGACGGCATCGCCGATCTCGGGGGCGATTCGGTGGCGGTGCACTTCCCAATAGGAGCGGACGTGTCGTAGAAATCTTCTTCGTTCTGGCGCCGACAGGGATTGCCAGATATTTTGCGTCACCGGGCGCAGGCTGTCGATCACCTCACGCCAATCGCGGCCCGCTTCCGAGCCAGCCCGAACTTGTTCGCGGACGAGACGCAGGAGTCCCCGCATTGTTCGTGAACCTCGTTCATTCCAGAATTGAGGCCACTGACCGGCGAGGCGGTGAATCTGTGGCATCAGACCGTGACGCGAAAGAAAGTGGATGTGGCCAGCGAACCCTTCAGACTCAAGCGCCACCGCCAAATCAATGCTGGTCAGACCCGAGCCGATCAACAGCACGTCGTGATGCTTCGGAATATCGCGGAGTGCCGCCGCCGACCAGGGAGACCGAAAATATCGCTTGCTGTCCGCGGACAGGCCCGGGATATTCAGGTTGGCGGGCGGAAAGTTGCCGGCAGCAATCACAACCGATCGTGCCCTCAATGTGCCGCCATCGGTCAATCTGACTTCGAGCGAAGACCGTTCGTGTGTGACCGACGATACCTCACCCTGGATCCACCGCAGTTTCCGAGGAGTGCCGTCTCCTAGAGCTTTCTCTAGGACAGAACCCAAGTAGCGACCATAAAAAGGTCGGGGCAGGAAGGTAGACGCCTGGACTGGTTCTCCGTAGTTTGCTTGCGCCCAGCGCAGGAAATGATCTGGATCTTCGGCCAGTGCACTCATGTTGCCGGCGGGAACATTCAGCAAGAGGCGCGGGTTCTGGGTGCCGTAGGCCAGACCGCGGCCTGGCAGTGGTCCCTTGTCGACAACGGCAAGGGATGGGTCCGGAGCGCACCGCAATAATCCGACCGCCAGCAGGGCACCGCTGAACCCGCCTCCGACGATGGCAACGTCTAGCTTCGCTCTGCTCAAATCCCTACCCTTCCCTGTCCGCAGTCCGCCTCTCGCGCCCGGAATCGCGGCTCCAGCCTTTCGCCATCCGCCCTTGAAGGAATACAACAAGCAAAGCACGCATAGTCCAGCGACATGATGGACATTCTATACATTCGAGCAAGGGCAATCTAGGGACCAAAATTGAACACTTCGGCGCCTCTCGTGAACTATTTTGGATTCAGGCACTTAGTCGCGCGTGGCGGGGACCTGAATGTGCATCCGGCTGCCCCGGCACAGCAACGATTTGCGACATCGAATCTTCGCGGATTGAGCGACTGGGCGGCACAATAAGGTTCAGCGCTGCGCTTAGTTTCGCGAAATCCATAATGACCGATCACATCTCTGCCCTGGAGTCTCCGGTTTCCTGCTCTTCATCGCTGGACGATCGGCTGCATCGTGATACGGCTTCGCGAACTCCGGCTCGTCACAGCACCACCAATTTGTCTCTTTTGTCTCGCGGTTCTACCCCGCCCAGGTAACTTGATTGTTGAATTTTGGGCTTGATGCTAAGGCACTGACCCACTCTACGGCAGGGCTAGCCCGCGGTTGTCCTTCGCGCTTTCGAGCCGATGGTCGTTGCTCGCCGCTGACACCGACGAGAAGCGCGGAAAGTACGTTCAGCGAATGTAGCAACTTGAGCGAATGCAAATCGAATCGACCCATTTTCCCGCCACTCTGATTGCCCGGAGGATGGCAATCGCGGTTCCTCATCGGAATGCTGGTCCGGATGGAGCCTGAATGGTCCAACAAAAAAGATGTGGGGTAGGAAGCTTCGCAATCGTTGCCTTGCTCGGGATGCTCGCCTCCGCCATTGGCGTGAATGTCACAATTGCGTCGCTGGTTGGCGTGCTGCTGCTGGTTGCCGCGATGAATGCTCGCAGTATCCTGACCGCAAAAAAACATTCGATAGAATACAAATAAATTTGACCGTCACAATTCCCTGAGAAGAGTTTTCAATACCCGTTCCGGCACGCAGAACGGGAGGGGGCAAACGGGTTGGGGGGAGACTCAGCAGTTGCTATTTTCTTTGCCCGCATCGTTATGGTGAGCACGACTTTTGAGCGAGCAATGTTACGTTCGAGGCTGCGCTCTCTCGTCCTCGGGCTCATGATCAGTGTTTCTTCTTGCGTGGCGCGAGTTCCTGCTCGAAAAAATCGGCAGCCATTTGGGCGACCTGCTTGTGCACGGCTTCGCGATCGACGCCGGGGTTATCCACATAAAGGTCCGGAAGCTGCCTCTTTCCAACGTCGGTGCCGACATCGAGGAAAGTGTAATGGCCGACAGCCCCGGGCAGGATGGTGAGTGTCGCGTTCTTGATATTGGCGGCGAAGAACTGCGCATTCTCGGCAGGAGGAGCGATGCGATCGGCCGCCCCGGCGACAATCTCCACGGGAATGTTGATCTGCTGCAAACTTTCCGACGTAAACGCGCGCGCGACGGCGGGAGCGATCGCCAAGACGGCTCGAATCCGCGAATCGCGATAAGAATCGCCGGAGTGCTGCAGAGCTCGTTCGACGTCAGGTTGCGGCCGGATGACCTTAAACTTCTCCATCAAATCCGGCATCTCCGGGGGGTCGCAGGCGCCTTTTTGTTGGTCGCACCAGGCTAGAAGCCGGCTTATGTCGGTCCTTGCGCCGGCGAGCTCCATCATCGTGTACCCGCCATACGAAAACCCGGCCGCGCCGATGCGATCGGAGTCGATTCTGATGCCGAAACGCGGATCTTCGAGCATGTCGCTGATGACCGTGCTGATGTCTTTTGCACGCTCCCAGCCTTCGATAAAACCTTGGGTTGTGCATCCGGTCAATGCGTTGTTACCGGGATGATTGACGGCGACGACGATGTAACCGTGGGCGGCGAGATAGGTGCCAATCCACGCCATCTGCAAGGCGCTGCCGCCAGTGCCATGGGAGAGCACAATCAGGGGATATTTGCCGAATGCGGGAGCGAACGTGGCATCCTTGGCGGCGCGACCGGCATAGAACAGGGGGGCGTCCGGGGGGCCGATGTATTGGTCCTTTTCCCCGGCGCTGGTTTCGGCGGGATACCAGATGATCCCACTCAGCGTCTGGTCGACAGCGCCGCGCCAGTTGTAGTCTTCAGGTGCGGGAAATTGGCGGGTGCTGAAACCGACGGAATGAACAACGGGTTCTTCTTTCCTTTCTTTCCCCGAGCCGAACGAAAAGGGGCTGACAACGATCAGCAAAAGAACGAACATTGGACGTCGATTCAACATGATCCCCTCAACCGCTGAAACATCCGATCGTGCACGTCGCCACGCGATCCCTGGTCGGGTTGGAATTGTAACCGACGACGGAGGAGAGTGTTCGGATTGGCGACATTCTGCTCCATCCCGGCTGGACATTCTTCGGGAACTCCGACCTCGACCGGCTCAAGTCCGACTCACCGGCCAATGACACCCGGCATCAGCCGCACCGCGATCGATCGGATGGCCGCGCGTTTGCGCCCGAGGATCCGCGCTGACAGATCAGTGCCGCGATCACCCAACAGGGAAGGGGCGTCATCCTTCGCCATTGAATGGACCCGGCACTGGCACACGCGTGCGGCCAGTTGCCCCCCACTCCTTGCCGATCGCTATTATCATTGTCGCTCATGGACTGGGTTCCGGCAGCCATCCGCTGGTTGTTTGACTCCGAGCATGGCGCACCTGACCGCCTGATTCCACGTTGGCTGTTCCTGCGGGCCCTAGGCGGAATCTATTTTTCCGCCTTCTTCTCGCTCGTCTTGCAGATCCGTGGGCTCATCGGCCCATCCGGGATCCTCCCCGCAAACGAATATCTGGAGGCGGTTGCGCATGCCGTAGGCTACAGCCGCGGCCTGTGGTTTGCACCCACCTTGTTTTGGCTTGTGAGCGGCCCGCATATGCTCACCTTTGTCTGCTGGGTGGGCATGATCGCGTCGCTCTTCCTGGCTTTAAATGTGTGGCCGCGCGCCATGCTGGCCGTCTGCTTTGTGTGCTTTCTTTCGTTCGTCAGCGCTGCACAGGATTTTTCCGGTTATCAGTCGGACGGCATGCTTCTCGAAGCGGGATTCCTCGCTTACTTCTTTGCTCCGCCCGGTATCCGACCGGGCCTGGGACTGAAGTCGCTGCCCTCGCGCGCCACTCTGTTCCTGCTGCAATGGGAATGCTTTCGCATCTACTTCGAGTCCGGGGTTGCGAAGATCATTGGCGGAGATCCCGAATGGCGCAACTTCACTGCCATGGACGAGTACTACCAAAACGGGCCGCTGCCCACCTGGATCGGCTGGTACACCCAGCATCTGCCGCACTGGTTCCACGCTTCGACGGCTTTTGCGACGCTGGCACTCGAACTGGTTCTGGTTTGGATGTTGTTCCTGCCACGGCGCTGGCGAATCGCGTGTTTTTTCATTGTGACTCCCTGGCAACTCGGAGTTATTGGCACTGCCAACTACACATTTCTGAACTACCTGGTGCTCGTGCTGGGGTTCCTCGTGCTGGACGATGGCTTTTTGCTGCGGTTGCTCCCGAAGTACTGGAACAGATCGTTGGTCATGCCCTCCGCCACCGGCGCTGAGAACAATCCCCCGGCTCTTGAAATTCGGGCTGAGGACGAGGCGCAACCGACGCTCACAGAACCCGGACCTGCCGCGCACCTTCGACGGCAGCACGGGAGTCGCGGCCTCCGTCTATGGTTCAGGACTCTGAATCTATTCCTGGTCGCTGTGGTATTGAGCTGGATTTTCTACGCCACGACCGTGCAACTGATCTCGATGTTTTCCGCCCTGCCACTGCCGATGTCACCGGTTGAGGCGCTTGAGCCTTTTCGGATCGCCAATCGATATGGCCTGTTCGGCATCATGACCCGCGGCCGCTATGAGATTGAGTTCCAGGGCTCCGAGGATGGAAAGACCTGGGTCGCGTATCCCTACCGATTCAAACCGCAGGACGTGACTGCGCGACCCGGGATTTACGCGCCCTATCAGCCGCGATTCGACTGGAATCTTTGGTTTGCTTCGCTCGGCTCATGGCGGGACTATCCGATTGTGCCCAGCACCGAAGTGCGACTGCTTTCTAACGACAAGGACGTTCTGGCCCTTTTTGCCAGGAATCCTTTCGCGCAACAGCCCCCACGCCAGGTGCGGGTTGTAATCTGGCAATACTGGTTCACAACCGTGTCCGAGAAACGGACCCAAGGTCTGTGGTGGCGTCGTCAATTCCTGGGACTCTACGCACCAACGATCGAGCGAGAGCCTGACGGCACGATGCGTAGCATCCAATGGCCTACAGTTAGCCCTCGCGAGTGACACCGGGCAGCGCGCGCGCAGAGAACGCGCTTTGCGATTAACGGCTGTCCCAGCTGGACAACGCCCTCTTGGCCGCATGATAGCCGCACATGCCATGTACTCCTCCACCTGGCGGTGTCGAGGCTGAGCAAATGTAGATATCGCGGGCCGAGGTGGTGTAGTGTCTCCACGTGGGTCGAAACAGGAATTGCCCAATATCCAAGGCTCCGCCTCCGATGTCACCTCCTACCAGGTTGCCGTCCATGCGCTCAAGATCGGCGGGAGAAAAAACACGCCGGGCCAGGACACACTCGCGGAAGCCGGGAGCGAAACGATCAATCTGATCCTCCAGTTTCTCAAGCATGTTGATCTTGCAGGCATTGGGGACATGACAATAGGCCCAGGCAGTGTGTTTGCCTGCCGGAGCGCGCGTGCTGTCGAAAAGGCTGGGCTGGGTCAGCAGAACGAACGGACGGTCGGTGTTCATTCCCATGCGCATTGTCTTTTCCGAGGCGGCGATCTCTTCAAAGCTTCCACCCAAATGTACCGTCGCCGCCAGAAGACAGTCGGGAGCCTTCCAGGGAATGGGGGCGTTGAGCGCGTAATCCACTTTGAAGATGCCGGCGCCGTAGCGGTAGTTTCGCAGCCGCTGCTTGAATCTGTCAGACAATCTTTGCCCGGCAATCTTCACCAGTTGCCGCGGAGTCAGATCGCAGAGAACCAGGTCATAGCCCGCCAGGGCCGACAAACTCTCGACCGGCGATGAGGTCTTTACCTGGCCGCCAAGCGTCGCAAGATATCCGCATAGGGCGTTTGTGAACGCCTGGGCGCCGCCGCGAGGAATAGGCCAGCCAACCGCGTGCGCCGGCGCTGCCAACAGAACTGCAAACGCTGCGCTTAGCGGCTCATCCAGACTGAGAAAAGAGTGGGCCGCCAAACCCGCGAACAGTGCCCGGGTCCGTTCTTCACGAAACCGGCGAGCGACGAGTCGGGCCGGTTGCAACGCGACCAGTCCGAACCGAGCCATCAGCCATGGATGTCTGGGGACGGTGGGAAAGGGGCGCAGCACTTGCGGAGCAAATTCCGTCCACCGCTCGGCGAACGGGCGCATGAGCTTGCCCCATTCCCGACCGTCGGTTGCAAGGGAATCACTGGTTTCAGCGAGGCTGCGTTTGAGCATCACCGCCGTGCCGTCATCAAGAGGATGTGCCAGAGCAGCCGGCGAGTGAATCCACTCCAGGCCATGGTCGATCAAAGGCAGTGACCAGAACAAAGGCGATCCCGCGCCAAGCGGATACACAGCCGATCCAAAATCGTGGCGGAAACCCGGTAAAGTCAGCTCCAGCGTGCGCGCAGCTCCGCCCGGTGTTGACTCTGCTTCGAGTACATCGACCTGCAGTCCGGCTTGGGCCAAAACAATGGCCGCTGCGAGTCCATTCGGACCGGCGCCGATTACGCATGCCTTACGGCTCATCGTGGATTACCCTGAAATCACCCCTCTGTAGGGATCACCCAAAACTGCCAGCCCTTATGCGATATCCACTGTCTCTAGCATAAGTTATTCCCGCGGTAGCGTGGGCGTTCGCGCCATCCGTTGTCCCAGGACATCGGCCATAGCTCCGAGGTTCGATCTTTCAGCCGAGCAGTCAGCGACCAACACGATAGGCGTGCAGCGGAGCTTTTCGATCGCTTGCGGGTAAAGGCTGCGAACCTTTCATCATGCTCCAGAGAATCTGATTGAATATCGCATCATCGACCCGATCGGGCGCGCTGAAATCCAACTCTGCGGACGCGTGCGCCGCCGCCGTTGTCGACGGATTGATCTCGTTCATGTCGACCTGCGGAACGATCGAGGTCCACGGTGAAAGGTCCGGGGTCTCGGCAAAGATGTCGGACAATGATCGGCTGAAGTAGTCAAACTGGGAAAGGCGCTCCAATCCGAGAATGTCTTCAATCGCCGCTACCACGTCCGTGGTATTGGCAAAGCGGTGGATGGCGCCGGGGCGACTGTAAGCCGAGATGGCGAAGAAACACGATCGATGGGAATCAATGTGATCGGGCCCGGCCTGCGAATCGTCCTCAAGCACGAAGATCACCGTGTCTTGCCAGAACCGCGACCTGGACAGTGCTTCGACAATCCTGCCCAGCGCCAGATCGTTGTCGGCCATAAAGGCTCGAGGTGTCCTGTAGCCCGCGCGGCCACCAGCGGTGTGATCGCTGGGTAAATGCATGATTTCGAGCTTTGGCATCTCCCCCTCGCGGGCAAAATTTTCCAGCTCGGCGATCCAGGCATCGGCGCGCACTTGATCAGGCGTCTTCAGGTCGAACGCAGGATATGTCGGACTGAGGCTCGCGACCACCTCCCGCTGGGTTACCGGCCAGCCCTCGGGCACTTGGACCATTTCGCCATAATCGCGGAAACTGATTCCTTTTTTCCTGGCCAACGTCCAGAGAAAACCATTGATCGGCTCGTCGATTTCTTCCCCATCCACTCCTTCCCGCCTGTTCGAGTAAAGGGAAGGTATAGTTTTTTCTCCGAAGTCAGTGACGTAGGCTGCAGTCGACCAGATATGGCCTTGCGAACTCACCTCCGCGTTCGTGAAAAAACGGTCAAACAGTCCGAAACGCAAAGCCAGGGCATGATGGTTGGGGGATATACCCTGTCCGAAAAAAACCAGAGCCGGATCACCGTCTCCTTCTTTCAGGTCACCGAGCACCTGGTCATAAGTGCGATTCTCCTTGATTATGTAAAGCACATGTTTGAAGGGCGGATACGCTTTTCGTGAGGGTCGGGCTTGCCAGTTGTTCGCTGCCTCCACGCGCCGCGAGTACTCGGCCAAGGTAGCAGGAGAAGGTTGATCGGGACTCGATCGCAGGGTTCCGTTGAGCTGCCCTAGGTCATAACCTAACGGTCGCCGGATCCCCTCACCCGGAATCGGCCCGTCTGGATTCGCCTGACTTCCGCGGCCCTTGCCATTGAGTACAAGAAGTTTGCCTCGGACATCGAGAACTGCCGTCGGGTACCAATCTGTTGGTATACGACCTTGCAATCGCGAGGACGCGCCATTCATGCGCTTTTCGGAAAGATCAAAGACTGCCACCGCATTGTTGTCAGCCTCGGCCACAAAAAGCTGCGACTCGTCCGGCGACAGAGCCAAGGCATTCGGCGTGCTCCCCTCCGTCGGCCCGACCGATGCCGCGTCGCTTAAGTATCGCAGGACCGTCCCCCGCGCAGTATCGAGGACGGCGATCTGATCCGTGCCCGACAGCGCGGCAAACAGTCGCGAGCCACTCCGATTCGAAAGCAGAGCCGACGGCCGAGGCCCCACCTTCACCTTGCGTAGGGGAGTCAGTAGCCCGTCCAGGTTCGCCTGGAATTCTGCGACCGTATCCGCTGCCCACGCGGATACAAATACTCTTCCGTTCGCTGCCGCCTCGACCGCATAGGGGTAGTGGTCGGTCGGAAACCTCTGCACGATTTTTGAAGTGGCGAGATCAATGACCGCCAAGCTGTCACTCATGTTCTCGGCGACATAGAGATAGTTTCCGATTCGCGAGACAGCAAGACCAGCAGGATACCGGGAGCCAGGCTTCGCCGACTTTTCAGCGAGCAGGATCTTCCTTTCCAAGGCTGCAGTCCCATCTCGCCACGAGTAGCAGAAGATCGTGTCATCATTGCCGCCCGATACAAACAGTTCCCTGCCATCGCGAGAGAACCCAATCCCAAAGAACGCACCGGGCTGAATCAACGTCTGCACCACTTGGCGAGTATTCAGATCGACGATCTGCACCCCCTGCTCTCGCCAACCACTGAGAACAACCGCGAGTTTTCCGTCAGGCGCGATGGCCATGGCCAACGGCATGCTGCCCAAATCGATCCCGTCCCCGACCGCGTCGAGACGTACTCCTGTCGGCAATGGTGCCGTGCGGGCGGCGGCAACGTCCAGGGCGCTGACCTCAACTCCGGCCGGGACTGCGGCTGTCGAAAGCAATACGATCAGGAAAATACCCGCAAACGATGCGTGAGCTTTCATAGTTCCTTCCAAACAGATAATTGTAGCCACAAGTTCAAACTGCATCGAGTTGCCATCCGCTGCCATCGTTTTCACGCTGGAGGTTGGGCTCTGAAAGGTGCCCCATTCGTTTCGTCCACCGACTCAGTTGGATTCCCATTGCGACGGACGCTGTTTGACGGGTGTCAATTGTTCCGGGCGCCGCGTGCTGAGCTGGCAGAACTCGGCCGGGAACAGATCATGCCCCACGCGGCACGGGGAGTCCTCCCATTCCGGCGGGGGTCGCAAGATTAGAGGGACTTCCCTTCCCTGCGAGCGTCTGAATCACAAACCCGCACCCGACGTCAGTATCGTGGCTCACTGGAATCGGCTCCATGCCGTAGCGCTTCTACTGGGAATTGAAGATCGGTCGCGCCACCTCCTGCGGGGATGCAGTCTCCGGGTGCTCCGCCTTCCAGCGCATGGCGGCAGTGATGCGAGTGCGGCCGCTGGGATGATCGAAAAAAACGAACTCTTCGACGGGTCCGGGATCGAGTTTGCGATATTCACCCAGCATAAGATCCACATTTGCTTCCCCATCCGGTTGCCGGGCTGCATTCAGCCCATACATGTCCGCCTCGTACTCCATGGTGCGTGTGATGGTATTGGTGAGCGGCGTCATCAGCAAGAAGTAGACCGAGAACACGATCACAGATAATGGCAGGACTGCGAGATCGGTGACTCCTCGAACATCCCATTTCTCTCCCCACCGCGCGAGCGAAAAGTTCATGCCCCAACTGAGAAAGGCAAACCCGACCACCACTACGACGCCAATCATCACCAGTGACTTGTCAATATGGTTGAGAACGTAGTGACCCATCTCGTGTCCCATGGTGGTCTCAATCTCGGGGAGCGTGCAGCGCTTCAGCAGATTGTCATTCAACGAAATTCGCAGCGTACCCGCAAAGCCGCTGACGTTGGCGCTGACGCGATTCGACTGCCGGGATGCGTCGAACTCGTAGACATCGGTTGTAGGAATTCCGTTGGCGCGCGCCATGCTGAGGACGGGATCCTTGATTTGAGGATCCTCTAGCTTGGTGTATTTGTTAAATAGCGGGAAAATATAGACGGGAGTGATCAGGCTCTGGAACGCTAACAACAGAACCGCCAGAGCTGCGCCCCAAATCCACCAACTCTTTCCCAATCGTCGCACCAGCCCCAAGACCGGTACTACCAGCAGGGCCCCGAGCACCGCGTTAACCGCCAGCGCCACCATCTGATCGCGCATCCAGGGGCCGAAAGTCTGATTGAGCAGTCCATATTTGTGCTCCCGGAAATAGCCTTCGTACACGGTGAGCGGGAACATAAGCACGGACACAACCAGAATGAATTGCACCCAGTAGATTGCCGTCTGGAAAGCGCGAATCCGAGTGATACGCTCAGCCAGGTTGCGCATGCGTGCCGACCACCGGAATCCGAGCAGCAGCCACATCACGACAACCGTGGAAAGAAAATCCCACAAAAGAAGCCAGTAGCCGCCTTCGAAATAGGCGTTCGAACGGGCGCGTTGCGCGGGCGGCATCTTGGCCAAATATGCCTCGACGGCCGCGTTGATATCGAACGGCTGGGCCGCGGCTACGTTACTGGCGGGAGTCGGAATGGAGGTTGTAGCCGCACCGCTGGGGTGTGCCGTCGCTAAGCAGACAAGAATCGTCAACCATAGAAGATGCGGCCGCGCATACCGCACTGCACGAACCCTGGCCAAAGCGTTGCTCGCGCACCATTTCGACCAAGATCTCACCCCGGACGCACGAGGCACGAACTTGGATGCTCCCGACGGGCCGAGCTTCAGATCCTGAGCCTGGTTGACGATACCGATCGCGCCGTTGCCCAAGTTTTCGACGAGGTGGTGATGAGAAATGCTTCGGCCGATCATCCGGGAGAGACCTGGCTCTTCGTGTCGCTTCATCTTACGGGTGAGGTATCCGCCAGTCAATGAATCGAGGTTCTGGCAAGATGGCATAGCCAGCAGTGGGATCGGTGCGCTGTCCGGACGAAAACCGTTCGTCCCGCGCCGAATGCGTGGAGTGATTCGGTCGCAGTCGCCGAGAGGGCAACCGTGCTTTCCCCATTCTGGGCGCAGTACCTGTTCGGCCTCGAAGTCAGGAGGTATTTGTGGTCGCGTTTCGCAGTACGTTCGTTCCATTTCTTCCGCGAGCCGACACGTATTTACGATGGCCCATCAAGCACTTGATGAATCTTTACTCTTCTCTACTCGCCCCGCGCAAGCGCGGACAATCTTTTTGTCATCCAAGTAACGCGATCCGAGGATCGCGCGACGGATGAAACCACAATTGCGTCAGAGAGTTCAGAACCTCACTATGGCTCCCCTTTCCGCTCCATGGATTCGGCCTACGCCTATTTCGCGTCCCCGTATGCTGGGCGGGTGTCTCGTATTCTGGTTAAGTGTTGCCCTTTGCTTACAGGGCTGTGCACGAAAGCAGGCGCCCGCGGCAGAGGATGGAGCGGCTCTGTTTGCTCAGAAATGTGCGAGCTGTCATCGGGCGGATCCAGCGAGCGACATGCGGGCTCCGGCGCCCGAAGCTCTCCGGCAGATGTCGAAGTCATCGATCCTCGCTGCGCTTGAGTCGGGAAGAATGCGATGGCAGGGGAGATTTCTCTCCAAGGAAAAAAGAATTGCTATCGCCGAGTACCTGGGGACGCCAGAGGCAGCGGCTCAAGCGGCGATGAAAGGGTACTGCGCGCGAGATCTGGATCCGCCGGCGAATTCGCCCGCCTGGGCCGGCTGGGGAGGCGATACGGAGAACACGCGTTTTCAGCCCGCGAAGGCCGCCGGTCTCGAGCGCAGCCGGGTCAAGGACTTAAAACTCAAATGGGCGTTCGGCTTTCCCTCAGTGGCGGCGACCTTCGGTCAACCTACCTCGTTTGCGGGAAAACTGTTTGTCGGCAGCGAGGATGGCACCGTGTATGCCCTGGATTCGGCAAGCGGGTGCCTGTGGTGGAGTTTCAAGGCGTCGGCAACGGTGAAGAGCGCGATTTCCATCGGCAACAATGGAAACACAGCATTTTTCGGCGATACCAACGGAACTGTATACGCGGTCAAAGTCGCCGATGGTTCGGTGGTGTGGAAAGTGCGTCCCGATTCGCATCCCGCTGCGCGGATTACAGGATCGCCGCTGTTGGTGGGCACTCGCTTGTATGTGCCTATTTCGTCGGGAGAGGAAGGGGCGTCCGCAGATCCCGGCTATCCCTGCTGTACGTTTCGGGGCAGCGTGGTCACACTCGATACGGCCACGGGAGAGCAGATCGAGCGGGCCTACACCATCGCCGAGGCTCCGGGGCCCAGGAGCAAGAGTGCTCAGGGAGTGCAGTCCTGGGGACCTTCTGGTGCCGCGGTGTGGTCATCCCCGACCGCGGATCTGAAGCGCCACGCGATTTATGTCGCAACCGGAAACAATTATTCCCAACCACCGACCGACTCGTCCGATTCGGTGATCGCCTTCGACATCAGGACGGGTAAGAAGTTATGGTCCCGGCAATTCACAGCGGAGGATGTGTGGAACAGCGGTTGTGTGACGGCCAGTAAGGATAACTGCCCTGCTCAACACGGCGACGATTTCGATTTCGGCTCGCCTCCGGTGCTGAAGTCGCTGAGCGGAAGCCGAGATATTCTGCTCCTGGCACAGAAATCGGGAATGGTATACGCCCTGGATCCCGCACGTCGCGGCAAGCTGGTCTGGAAAACCAGTATCGGGCACGGCGGTCCTTTGGGCGGGATCGAATGGGGCGGTGCAGTCGATAATCGGTACGCCTATTTTCCGCTTTCGGATTACGACTTTTCCAACCCACTGGCTGGTGGCGGGCTGTTTGCACTCAATCTTCGCACGGGAGCGCAAGTCTGGCATGCTCCCGCCCCGAAACCGGCCTGCGCTGGGCAGTTTGGCTGTAGCCCGGCCCAGATGGCGCCGCCGACTCTAATTCCCGGCGTCATCTTCGCCGGCTCCCTGGATGGCCATCTGCGCGCCTATGACACTCGGGACGGAACTGTCCTCTGGGACTTCGACACTACTCCGGAGTTTCGCACCACCAACGGCGTGCGCGCACATGGCGGTTCGCTGAATGGGGCGGGACCAACAATCGTGAGTGGCATGGTTTACGTGAATGCCGGCTATACCAACGCCATGGCGGGAAATATCCTGTTGGCCTTTTCCATCGATGCCAAATAATCAGGGTGGTCATCCGCGCATCGACGAGCGTAGTTGCTCAGCCAAGCGCTCAGAAGTTCACAGCGTTAACCTGGAGCAGCCGATGCCAAGAAATTAAAGGTAGCCCCTCTTGAGATTGAATCCAGCAGAACTGAATCCCGACTCAGAGGGGCCACCTCGCCCGGACAAATCGGCGCTGCGCCGTATCACATCACAACGAAAACAGCGACCCGAACGCCGGGGTGAAGCAAATCGAATAGAAAATACTCGCCATCGATAAAGTCGATATAGCATTCGTCGGTAAAGGCCCAGCCAACCGGCCAGGCATCCACGAGCTGGAAGCTGTAGCCGCCATATTGAAATCGCGGCTGGCCTTGCACAATTACAGTTTTTGCGGCGAACGTATGATTGCGGCCAAAGTGGGCGCGGAATTTGTCATCGGGAATGTGCCCGCCCTTGCCCGCTTCGTTCCCCGTCAGCTGTTCCGAATGCTCTTGCCCCTCGGCCTTCACCTGGTCGCGGGATCCTTTTTGATCCTGCTTTTGATCCTGCTTTTGATCCTGTTTTTGCTCCTGTTTTTCCTCCCGCATCTCTTGTTTTGAGGGCCGGGACTCGTCGGGGTGAGGTTTTGCCTGGTCCTGAGGTTTGGTCTCATCCTGCTTGGGTTGGGGCTTGGGCTCTTCCTGCTGCGTGGGCTTGCTGTCCTGTGGCTTGTCGTCCTGGGCATAGGCAAGTGCCGAGCATCCGACCAGCACGGAGAGAATCGCTAAATTCAGAAACCTGAAAGCTGGCATGACCGTCCTCCAAGGCAACCCTCGATGGCTTCATTCTCTGCCGCCCTGCCGGTTCGTACCGCAGTTCGCGGGATTGCTGTTCTGAGATGCGGCGCCTTTAAAGTCCGAATTACGGAAGAGTCTGTAGACTCTGGACCGAGGAGCTGTATGGGCCCGTGCTCGGGGTGGTTGAGCCGTCGCGCGATTCTCTGCCCATTCCCCCGTTTTCGCGACCGGTCACCTTGGAGAGCACCCCTTCCAGCAGGGGCGTAACCCGGTTAAGCTGCCGGGCCTGGATCAACAGATCCCAGACGGGCTCGAATTTCTTCCAGCCCGAAGCGTAGAAGAAGTGTTTTGCCTGGTGCTTCGACGTCCCGTGATGGAGCGAAGCCCTGTTGATGGATCTCCAACGATAAAACTCGCGATACGCCCGATCGTAGCCCGCTTGCAGGGCTTCGGGCTTGTCCACAATCACGGCCCGGTCATCGGGGGACAGATAGGCCGCGATCGTAGCGAGGCCCAGGGGCGGAAACAAGGAATACTTGATCGGGCGCCAATAAGGGCTGGTCGCCTCGGTGAGCGCGGGCAGAATGAACTTGGCGTGGAGTGGACGCGTACCCGCAGCGATCATCGCGCCGATCTCGCTAAAGGCGCGGTGGAGGCGGGAAGGCCGCCAAATCGGCGCTTCCTCCGACCGAATTCTCCGAGCGCGGCATCCAGGTCAGCGACGTCAAAGTTCGGCCACATCTGGTCAGTAAACAACAGTTCGGCATAGGCGGACTCCCATAACAGAAAGTCCGAAAGACGCTTCTCACCGCCGGTGCGAATGAGCAAATCCACTTCCCCGCTCTCGGCGCTCAGGGCGTGCGCAAGCATCGGTACCAATCGATCAGCCGAGGGCGGAAGGTGCGGGGAAAGCGCGGCGGTTGCGGCGGCGGCGGCGCGCGTTATGGCAGCGCGCGAAGAGTAGTCCACAGCAAGCCGCAAGTGGAGGCGATGGCCTACGGCGGTCGCAGACTCTGCTCGGGCGATCTCGCACCGCACCAGGCTCGGCAATCGGTCGCGCCGGCCGATGATCTCCAGCCGCACACCGTGCTGCCGGAGTGTTTCCGTTTCCATGCGCAGGTAAGCCCGCAACAGCCAGAAAATACTCGCTACTTCGTCGGCCGGGCGGCTCCAGTTGTCGGATGAAAACGCGTAAAGTGTGAGGCAACGGATGCCGAGGTGAGGTGCATGCTCGACAATCCTCCGTGGCCCAGCGACCATTACCGTCCATGATGATGGCCACATGCAAATTTTTCCTCTTACTTTGCACTGCAAAGTTACCTCGCAAAAAAAACTAGGCCCGCGATGCCGCCAGGCCGTGAAGCAAACCGCCCGCCGCCCCTTCTTCGGTTCCTTTCGCCGCATCTCGAACCACCTGCTCGAGCGTGGAAAGATACTCGAGGTAGCGCGTGCGACCTGAGGGCGTAATTCGGCAAACGGTCTGCGGACGGCTGCGGTCATATTTCTTCACCATCTCAACCATCTTCGCTTTTTCCAGTACGCGCAGATGTCGGCACAAATTGCCGTCCGTGAGGGCACAAAGCCGCTTGAGATCGCCAAAGGCCAGTCCTTTCGGGTTAGTCACCAGAGACGTCAGCAGGCTAAGCCGCGCCCGCTCGTGAATCACGCGATCCAGACCTTCATAAGCGAAGCGCGCTTGGCTGGGCGGTGACTTAACCTTCATCGCTGCCCTCCTTCGCGGTGAAAAACCAGAATCCCGGCGACCAGCAACTGCCCGGCTCCATACGGAATACCCATCGCCCACGGAGAGAGGGCCCGGCAATCCGCCAGCGCGATACAGGTCAAACCAGTCAGCAAGTACCACGCGCCCGCAGCGGCCACTGCGCGCGGCAGAAAAAGGCACGACGAAAACACACCCAGGCTGAAAACAATCTGCCAGAGTCCGGGAAGCATCCATACAACCGTCGGAGCATATCTTACGAGCGCCAGCGTAATGAGTGCGCCCGCTCCGACCGAGGGCAGGAATTGCTCGACGGCCATACGGATCATCTCGTCCGCCATGCCGGAGTGAATGCGGCGCGTGCGCGCATACATCTGCATCCCTATCAAGGCAGCCGACAGGACAGTCCAAATCCAGATACTCAAGTACGCCGGAATATGATTGGCGGGATCGGGTAGCCATCGGGCCTGGGCCCCGGCGGTTGCGAGCGCCAAAACACCGGTACTTGCAAGAGTCGCAGGGCCGTATCCACGAAACTCAGTGCTCTGCGCAACCTGCCGGCGAATACTGCTGATGTCGCCGAGCGCTTTGTGAAGATCGTTCATCACTTTGCATTGCAAAGTAACCCAAAAATCGACGTTTGTCAACTTGTGCCAGAAGCTAATCCGAGGTTAATTGACGTCAGCCTCGGATGGCTCTGGGATGGTCCCCAAACCACCCCGGACGGTTCCGTCCAATGAGCGAATCTAACGGTATCTGAAAATGGGCCAAGCCAGGCCGCGGAGATACCGAACGGATGAACGCTGCGGAATAAATCCTTTCCCCGCCGTCGAACCGCTTCACATCACGCGTGCTCTGCGATAAGATCGCCTTGCTTCCGGCAATTACCGATTGCGAGGTACCGACGACACATGCACCACGTTTCTCGCTTTCGCTGGATAAAGCTTTGTGCGGCTGTCCTCGCGCTCTGGTTTCCGACTGCGAGCGTGCAGGCGGCCGAGGCTCAAGCGATTCCCGCCCCCAAGGTTCCGAGCACAGCTGTGCAGATTCACGGGCTCAAGGTGACACTACTGTCGACCATGCTGGTGGGTAGCACAAAGGGGCTGGGCGAGTGGGGATTTTCAGCGCTAATCGAAGCCGATGGCCATCCAATTCTGCTGGATACGGGATCCCATCCCGATACCGTTCTGCAAAACGCACGTGACCTGAATATTGACTTGTCCAACGTTAAGGAAGTGATCCTCACGCACAATCATTGGGACCACATCAGTGGATTGATGCCCCTTCGCCAAGAGCTGATGAAAAGGAATCGCTCGGCGCTCTCAGTGGTCTACGTCGCTCGCGGCATTTTTTACAGCCGACCTGCGCCCGGAGGGGAAGACAACCAGATGATCGCTTTGAAGAACCAGTACGAGGCAACCGGCGGAAGGTTCATCGAACTTGAAGACGCGGCACAAATCTTTCCCGGCGCGTGGCTGACGGGTCCGGTGCCGCGCAAATATCCAGAACACAATTGGAGCAGCACTGGAAAAGTGCAGACGCCGGGCGGGTTGGTCGAGGACACGATCCCCGAGGATCAATCCCTGGTGCTCAACACGCCGGAAGGGTTAGTCGTGGTCACCGGCTGCGGGCACGCAGGTATCATCAATATTCTTACCTTCGCCAGAGCCGAGTTTCCGAACGAGCCGGTGAATGCGGTCATCGGCGGACTGCACCTGTTTCCGGCGACCGATGAGCAACTGGATTGGACTGCCGACAAGATGAAGGAATTCAAAGTGGCGAACCTGATGGGCGCACATTGCACGGGCATCGAGGCCGTGTATCACATTCGCGAGCGCCTCGGGCTGCCGAGGGCATCGGCCGTGGTGGGTAGCGTGGGATCAAGCTTTGTCCTTGGCGAGGGCCTCCATCCCGGTCCCCTGGCCAAATGACGCCCGTCCCTTCGGTCCGCCGTGAGGTTCGCGTTGCAGGCGATGAAAGAGCTTCGCGGAGGAGACAGGTGGTTGAGGATTACTTTGGCGGGTGTCTGGCGATGAGGAGGATGGCAAGCCCCTGCAACCATGTTATCCCCCCAGCCAGAATGGCTGGATAATCGCCAAAATCCGTAAGAACGATCGCGGCCACGTATGGCAATCCATCGAGTCGTTGCCGCGGCGCTTCCTCCCCAGGTGTGCAGCAAGATTCACCGAGCCCGGTCCTCACGGGCGCGGAAGCGCGGTTCGAGCCTCAAGCAGGCAACCCTAGGGAAACAGATACGGCCGCAACCGAGGATTTGCTGCCGGGGGAAGCCGGGCCTTGATCGTCTGCACCCTAAGTTCACGGTTTGCATGACCGGTTGCGACACACATGAGCTGTTGTCATCACCGCGCCTCATCGAGGGCGCCCAGTCTGGCCGAGAGCATCCGCCACCGTGTGGGGCGAAACTCCCGCCTTCAGACATCAGTGCTTTGCCAAGCGCTCCTCACCTCACAACCTTGAAAGTTCGTCCCGGATTTCTTCCAGTCGATCTTGTCGTTTCTGATACGCCGCGTTGGCCTCGCGGCCGGGCGCGCTCTCTTGCCAATAGAGGCGGTTGGCAACATGGATGGACTCTACCTCCTCGAGTAACGCTGTAATTCTCGCTTTCCTTTCCAGCTCGGATTGCATGGTTTTGGAGTCGTCTCTCTCCGATTTCTGAATCACGACACGCGTTTCAGTCGCTTTCTCTTTGGTTTCACCCCGCGCCGTGCCGTTCTAGGTATGATTGCGATGCCAGTTCCAGAACCTCCTCCCCCCAGGCCCCGATAGGCTGTGGTCCCAGGGAATGGCGTGCTAAGAGCGTGCCGGTGACAGCGACGGCTCCTCCGGTTTCGCGTCCGGGACCTGGCTGAGATTGCTCACATTTCTAATAGCGACGTTTCAGGAGCGATTCCCTCACGAAAATTTCAAACCATCGACCGCAGGACGTGAAAATGGCGGAAAGGCCATGACCTTCTGCCGGCAGGCGGGCACTTAGTCCCTGTTCGATAGTGGGCAAGAGCTTTCTGCGGGTGCAGGACGGCACTCGAGTTCCCGTCCAAGTTGGCGAGCTAGAGACGCGGCCGTGCAGGCTGCCTAGCGTAACGGTGAAGGGATTGTTGGGCGATGGCAGGACCTGGCGGCAATCCCCTAGCGGCGGCGGAAACCTGAACCCTCTAACTCGCCAATGGAGGCAAATTTGGCCTTTGGCGTCACTGACGATTGCGAAGTCTCGGTCACGAGCAAGCTCTCAAGGGATGCCTTCGAGCAACGACGGGATTGGGGAATCCTGCCGACGGCATCGGCGGAGCCGTATGAGAACCGTCCGCGTTCCGCGCCATACAGGAATAGGGAGACTGGTGGCGTCTGTACCTAGGAACGACGGTGTGGCACAGGCACCGCGGGAGCCCGGACCGCGAGGGATCCTGCTATGGCTCTCCGCCCCCTTCGGTTCCCGGCTTAGACGTTGACCACGATTCCCCAGGCTTCCAGCAAGTCTTGGGGGACATACTTGCTATCTTTGTGCTTTTGCGCCCATTCCTTCAATGGAGCCGAACTCCGATAATCCTTCTCGGATAGCTTCAATCGTTGCACCATCTCCTCAAACGACGTTGGCGTTTTCGGAATCTCTCCACAAGCCTTGCCCCAATTCGAATTAACCTTGTTTCTCAACTTGTGCACCTCAGCAAAGATTCTAAACTGACAAAGGAAGTCTACAAACGAACGAAAGTCACTTTCGCAGGAACCAGCAACATTGGATGGGAGGGCCCGCTGCGGAACTCCAAAATATTGCGCACTTGTCGATACGGTCCGCGAGCCGGGCATGGGATTGCAGGTGGCGCGGTCCTGCCGATCGGAAGCCGCCTCCATCCAAGCACTCGAACGAATTGCACCTACTGCCGTTTCATGGGAGGCCCTCCCCGGTTGAACTTGTCTTGCCCATTTCCGGATTCTGTGAACTTCGCTGTTGTTGGACTGCCCATGAATACAGTGAAGACCTGATTGATCAGTGACCGGTCCCCCGCGCTATAACAGTGTTGCCCGCAGTTCGGTCTTACTGCCAATAGGTTTTCGGCCTTCCACGGCACACGCTCGCAAAAGCTTGTGTTCCATGGTTTTCGAGTCTGATAGGGCCGATCTGTCGGAGCGCATCGCGGAATCGTCAGGGCCGGGCTTCCTCAAGTATGCAGGATTTTGTTTTTTGCGAGCGGGAATCGTGTCGAAAGTCTTCTTGCAGCGTGAGATGGTTTGTCGAGGTTAGCCATGTTCTATACCATTTGGTTACTGAGCGCAGCACTCGCTGGTTGTGCGGCTGGCAAGATCGCTGCGGACGACGGACTCGGGACAGGAGCCGATGTTCTGCTGGGCGTCACGGGTGCTTTCGCGGTCCGCTGGTCGCTTGAAAATATCGGTGTATCCCTCGACGACGTGTACCTGCTCCTGTTCTCAATCTGGGGAGCAGCAGCGCTCCCGGCCGCTCTCCGGCTAGGGATCAAACGCCATAATCGGTCGAAAGCCCGGTCGCGAGTCCAGGGAGATTAGGCGCAACGCCGCCAGCCTCCAATTGGGATGGGTGGAGTTGACGTTAAGGTTCCCGCCCGTTACCCCGTATGAAAAAAGGGTGAAATCTTGCGAGCCCGACCGGGTGAAGGGAAAAGTTGTGTTTTAAGGGTTGATGAATACCTTGCCTGTTGTCCGGAAAGCCGCCCGCAGCACCATAAACGAACCGAAGTTCGTCACGGAACGGTCGAAAAACGACCGAAGTCTTGCAGAATGAGTTCAGGCTGACGCAAAGTCTGCACTACATTTGGAAAGTGATTTCAGACGTTCCGGCAAACTGAAGCCGAGCTGGTGCAGTAGGGATTTCTGTTCCGCAGTGGGCTCGGTGATCCGGCGCAAGCGGGTCTCGCGTTCCATCCGTGGTGGGCAATACGATGCAGTTATCTGCAGCGCTGTTGCCTAAAGCATTTTCTGTGGCCGCTCGAAAGCGTCATGGCGGCGCTGAGAACGTAGATCTAAAAGCGCCCCGGCTGAGCCTGCGCTACTTCGCCACCATCGGGGACGATGAAGGCGTCGACGCGCAAGCCGTCAGGCAGTTGCGCGCCAGGTTCGAGTTCGACCAGAGTCTCGAGAATCTTCGTATCCACTCTCTCGGTCGGCTCGTCGGTGCGAACGTTCTTTGGTCCCAGCTGCTGCCCCACACGTACCACCCGGCCCCAAAACTTCTGCTTCCCGAATGCATCGGCGGTTACGTAGGTCTTTTGGCCGATCCGCACCTTGCTCACGTCGGTCTCGTCGACATCCACGCGTACGCGCAAGGTTTTCCTGTCGCCGATGGTTAGGACCGGGTCCGGAACCGTAGAAGAATTCGAGACGCTTTCTCCGCTACGATGATGCTTGCGCAACACACTGCCCTCGATGGGCGACCTTATAAAGGTTTTCTCGTACCGTGCTTGCGCTTCTTCAAGCTGCGCCTTCGCCAGTTGCAGGTCGGCCTCCGCCAGCGCGCGGTCTTCCTCGCGCGCGTGATCGTCGACCAGAGAGTGTTGCTCGACGGCAGCCTGATACTTGGCCTTGGCGACATCGGCCTCGCGCTCGTAACGATCCAGCTCTTCCCGCGAAACTACTCCAGCGGCGAAAAGCGCCCGACGACGACGCAATTCGGATTGCGCGTTCTCGGTCACCGCTCGCGACTCGTTCACCGAAGACCAAGCTTGGTCGCGTTCCTGGCGTCGAGCGCCATTGATCACCTTGCGTGCCGCGGCTTCTTTGCCCACCACGTTGGCTTTCGCCGACTCGACCTGCGCCCGGTAGTCGGCATTCTCGAGCTCGGCCAGAACCTGACCGCGACGAATCGCGTCTCCCTCCTCGACGAAAACAGATCTCAGTCGGCCACTCAGCTCGGAACCGATTTTGATATCTTCCGAGCACGGCTCCACCCGTCCGGGACCGGCGATCAGAGCGGGACCGTGGATGGCCGACGCCGTCGTGGCGATGGTCCCATTTTCATGCGAACGCCGCGAGGCGAACACCAGCGACACGGCCAGCAGCAGTCCCGCCAGGCCGACAACGGCTCTGGTCCTGTTCCTCGCCCAACCTCTTGCCACCACGCTTCCACGAAAGATGTTCTCTGCCATGACAGCAACTCCTTAGGTTCGGTTACGATTTCGTCCAAGCCCAGCCTTGTTTAAACCAGCTTTACCGTTGACTGCACAAGATTGTTTGCCAGCACTCCGGCCGGAACCGGCTCCAGCGGTGACGAGTCGGCTTCGGCGACGGCTCCGTCTTCGATCTTCACGATGCGGTCGGCGAAGTTCAGCACGCGCGAGTCGTGGGTGACGATCACCACCGCGCGCGCACGGTGGTGAGCCAGTTCGCTCATCATTTCCATCACGTTCTTGCCCGTGTGCGAGTCGAGGGCAGCGGTTGGTTCATCGGCGAGAATGATTCCCGGATCTCCCGCCAGCGCACGGGCAATGGCAACACGCTGCTTCTGACCTCCGCTCAAGTCGGAGGGAACGCAGTGGCGCTTATCGCCCAGGCCAACCTGATCCAGCAACTCCGCCGCTCGCTTCTTTGCGGTCCTGGCGGCGACTCCCTTCAGGTCGAACATCAGCTCCACGTTTTCGCTTGCGGTCAGCGTGGGAAACAGATTGAATCCCTGAAAGATGAATCCGATGTGCTCCAGGCGGATGGCGGGCAACTGCTTTTCCGTCAGTCGGGTAATTTCTTTTCCTGCAATCTGCACGCTTCCCGAGCTCGCAGTGAGGATGCATCCCATGATCGACAGAAGCGTGGTCTTGCCGCTTCCCGACGGCCCCATCAGCATGAGCAACTCCCCGGCGTGGACATCGAGGTCGACTCCACGCAAGGCCAGTGTTCCCATGTTGCCCTCGGCATAGGTTTTTGTGAGCCGACGAACTGCGATTGCAGGTTGCATCTTGCCTTCTCCTTGACTGCCGAATGCCGGTCCCGGTTATGCCTTGAACACCATGGCGGGATCGATGTGGGTCACCCGGTTGATCGAAACCAGCGCCGCTCCGATGCACATCGCGAGCGTGAGAAAAAACATTCCAACCGCCATCGGCATGGGCATCAGGATGGCGGCACCGCCTTCCTGGCTGGCTCGCACCACGAACACGCTCACGATCATTCCCAGGACGTAACCGATCACGGCGCTGATGGCCGCCTGTTTCATGATGACTTTGTAGACGTAGCTGTTGGGCGCGCCCATCGCCTTCAGCGTGCCGAACTCGCGCACGTGATCCATGGTGGTGGCATAGATGGTCTGCGCCACCACCACGAATCCGACCACCAGACCCAATACGGCGGCGATCAGCACGGCCACGCCCGCGCCGGTGGTGAACATCCAATAGAAGCGCGTCATATGGCTGAACTCTGCGGTCGTAAACACTTCGACATCCCGGACGCGATCGAGAAGCGCCCGCCGCACCTGGCCAAGATCTGCTCCTGGCGCCAACTTCACCAAAATGAAGTAGGTTTGGTCTTCACCCAATGCCGTATAGGTCTGCGCGTTCTTGAAGGTCGTGAAAACGTAAGGGGAAGTCGTGAAGGATCGGATTCCCCGCGTGAAGCCCACCACGCGCGCGCGATGGCCTCCGATCTCAAACAGCTCACCGAGGCCGGTGACGCCCAGCTTCTTTTTGTACAGTTCGTCCAGGATGATCGCGTCCGGCGATTTCAAGTCTTCGATCCTGCCCTCCACCAGGTTCCACGGCTGCTCCATCGCGTCGTCGACATTGATCCCGACTACTTGTACCGAGTCTTCGCCGCCATCGTGCCGTTTCCATTCCGCCCAATGGGCAACGATTTTCTGTGCATCAGCAACGCCCGACACCGCTCGTACCTGGTTCAGCTTGCGCTCGCTGAAAGGGACGGCTTGCTCCACGTAAGGCACATTCTTGGACGTGATCCACAAGTCGGCGCCGGAGTGATCGATCAGTCCAGACGTGGTCACCGTGAACCCGACAAATAATCCCAGTTCCACCACGATCAGCACCACGGCGAACACGATTCCCGTCAGCGTGACTGTGAGCCGAACCTTGTCGTGGAACAAGTTCCGTTGTGCCAGAGGAGGCATGCTTATTTCACCGCGCCCGGCTGACGCACCATCCCGCGCAGTGTCACGTCGAGCATCAGTTGAGCCCGCTGCTGCAGTGGGCGCCATTCGACCCACGGATCGCTGCATTTGGCTATGTTCAGAGAAATCACACCATGTACGGCTGCCCACAGAGTCTGGGAGATCAGTTCCGCATCTTGAAGCTCCGGGCGGAACCGTTCTGCGTCGATGGCTTGCTGCACGGCCCATTTCAAAAGGGCGTATGCATCCACCTCGGGATTGCCCATGACCTCGCGGTCTTCCTCATCCGGCTCGTGCGGCGGATGGGGCGTCATGAACATGAACCGGTAGTGGTTGGGATAGCGTATGCCGAACTCCGTGTAGGTGCCTCCGATCTGCCTGAGCCGCTCAACAGGATCGGACGACATTGCCGCACTTTGAAAGACCTCGGCCAGGCGGGCATAGTCTTGCTGACATAGCTCGTGGAACAGATCCTGTTTGTCGGCGAAGTAGACGTAGATGGCGGTGGGAGAATATTCGATCTTTTCTGCCACCCGGCGCATCGACACACCCTCATATCCTTCGGTCACAAAAAGCTCGCGGGCAGCGTCCAGGATCTTGTCGCGAGTCTCCGATTTCTCGCGCGCTCGCCTCTCCCTAACTCCCATAACGATGATCCTTCACTTAACAATGTTAAATTAACACCGTTAAGTTAATGCGTCGCGTTCACTATGTCAAGAGAAATCGCAAGCTTACTCTTTCTGCAGCATCGTGCCCAACCGAGCAACAAGGTTGCTGGTTCATCCAAAACCCCAGGTAAAGAGGTTGTTTGGCGGCAAATGGTTAAAATCGCTCCGAAGCCCGACCCGGCTTTCCGGAGGTTGGTGCCATGGGTCACCAACGAATAGCTGCGGAGATAAAGAGCTGGGCTACCGGGGGTGCTGATCAGTAAATCCCGTGAGGCTGCATTAGCTCCGGTCGGATGCAGCGGCGATGCAGCTTCATTTCAGGACTATTCAGAGTGTTTCAGGCCAAGCTTCAGGACTTTTCTGGTCGCTCCTGAGTATCGTAAAGCTGGATCGCGGATGGCATACAAACAAAAGGGGGAAAGCTCGAGTCGGATCCGGCACCTTGGCCACTGGAGAAATCTGCTGGCAATCGCAGTCGGCTGGCGGATTACGGGACGCCGATTTCAAGGGATCAGGGCCGCGACGGGGCCCGCGCAGACTCCTCATGGCCTCGATGCTGCTGGCCTTCTGTTGCTCGGAAAGCAAAGTCCGTATCCACGAGGCGTCCGCAAACGGTTCACGCAGTGCGGCTTTTGCAATCACGGCATCAGCAACCAGCTGGACCATCGACAAAGTCCACTCGCGCAGCGGGTTTAACGTCGCACATTTTGTTATTACGCAAATGACCGGATTTCAAGGACAAGAACCTTGGCATTGAGAAAGCCGGTTGTGGATCGGGGGCCAAGTAAACCGAATCGAGTGCGGGAGTACTCGGCCAAGGGCGCCGCATCGACCGCAATCGGGGCGGGGTCATGATTTCGTTGCGATTGTGAACCTGTCACGGGAAGAAATTGGGCAGCAACACTGGAGAAAATATGATTTTCAAGAAACGGTTCAACCTTTTCGGAATGGGAGCGTTGCTTTTAATCATCTGCCAAGCATCTTGGACCAACCTCGAGGCGACAAATCGTCCCGCTGAACCAGCGAAGATGGCAGCCGCAATGCTCCCCGCTCCAGGGAGTTATCAGATTGATCCGGACCATAGTTTCGCGTACTTTGGGGCTTGGCACCATGTTGTCGGACTGGTGCGCGGCAGGTTCGACAAGGTTGCGGGAACCATTACCGTATCGCAGGACCTAGCCAACTGCAGTGTCGACGTCACGATCGATCCCTCTAGCATCAGCACGCAGGTTATCGAACGCGACCAGGATCTTCGCGGCCCCGCCTATTTTGATGTGAAACAATTCCCCACGATGACATATCGCGGTCGCGGAATTCGCCGTGTGTCTCGGGATTCCTGGACGATGGACGGATCTCTGGCCATTCACGGCGTGAGCAAGGTCGTGCCGCTTACGTTCACCTTCAAAGGGGCGTTTTCCGATCTTCCACCTGGCAAACCGGCGCGCGTGGCGTTCCACGGATCGGCCGGGACGAAGCGCGCCGATTTCGGCATGGGGGCGCGCGATAAGGGAGAAGTCGGCGTGTCCCCGGCGCCGGACGTCGAGATCGAAATCGACGTGGAAGCAGATGCGATACTCCCGGCTCAGTGAAAGAGGCGCGCGACCAAGCTTTTCTCCCATTGTGCTCGTGCTCGGACCGCCGATTCCTGATGGTCTAACCGGAAGTTGTCCCCAGGACGGACTGCCGGCGACGGTGGCCGGAAGTCTTCGAGCAACCGTGGAAACATCGAGCCGGTGCAGCACCGCAAAGGAGCCATTTGGACCTTCGCTTGAGCCAGAGAGAGAGAGAGAGCGAGAGAGACGCTCAGCGGCAGCGAGATTCGGCTCGTGCCCGAAAACATCGGCATCCCCGTCACCATCTGTGGAGCCGATCTGGCGCCACCGCGTGCTTGTTCTGAAACTTGGCTTCTGCTTCCCGACCGACGGCATCCGTGCCACCCGATCGACGATCCGAGCCGTGTCGCGCCTGGAAGCGCGAGTTGCGCGTGACTCGCGCGCCATCAGCACCGTAAGCAGATGCGAGTGCCCTGCAACTTTCGGGAAGTTATTGAAAGCCACTCCGACCGATTGGCCCTGTCATCACGGAGCCGATCCCAATATCCTCGGGCCTTCCGGCACGGCGGCGCCGTCCGCTCGCGGGTCCGAAGCACCATAGTTGATCTTGGTCGTGCTGTTGTGGAGCACAGCTTGACCGCGCCCCATGGTCGTCGAATACTCTTTGCGCACTTCGAGAACGTGACCCTTTTTCGTAAGCTGCGCGATGGATTCGGGAGGGACCCGCGACTCGATCACAATGTTGCACCCCAATTTTGTATTGACGGTAAACCGCGGCCCTTCCATAGCGGCCTGGATGTTCATTTTGTAGTCCACCACATTCGAGACAAATTGCGCGTGCGCCAGCGGTTGATTCATTCCGCCCATAATGCCGAAACCGATGTGCTGATCCTCATGCTCCATGAATGCCGGAATGATGGTATGAAACGGCCGCTTACGGCCGGCGAGAGCGTCCGGCGAACTCGGGTCGAGTGAAAACAGTCCGCCGCGATTCTGCAGCACGAACCCCATTCCTTGCACGGTCACTCCGGACCCGAAAGCAGCGTAGTTGCTTTGAATAAAAGAGAGAATATTGCCGTCGCGATCGACCACCGACAGATAGGTAGTGTCGCTTTTGGAGAGCGCACCGGGAGCAGCGGCGCAGTTGGCCCTGGCAGGGTCGATGAGGCGAGCGCGCCGGGCAGCGTATTCTTTGGAGAGCAACTGCTTCGCTGGAATATTGCCAAATCGCGGATCACCGTCGTAGGCCTTGACGTCGGCATAGGACAGCTTCATGGCTTCGATCCTGATGTGCAACTCCGCAGCGCTGTCGGGTCCGCCGGGAGCGGGTGGAAACTGCTCCATAATATTCAGCATTTCGAGCGCGGCCATGCCATCGCCATTGGGAGGGAGTTCGTAGACAGTCCAGTCTCGATACTGGGTCGAGAGGGGCTCGACCCACTCGGCGGAATACTGGGCCAGGTCGGCGGCAGACATCGTGCCTCCCAGCTCCACCGAGGTTTTCAGAATAGCCTGGGCGATTATTCCTTTATAGAATTCCGGCGCGCCTTCATTCGCAATCCGGGTCAGGGCGTGGGCAATATCGGGATTGCGAAAAATCTGGCCCGTCTCTGGTATCGTTCCGCCGGGCAGAAAGACGCGCTGGCTTTCCGGATTCTGCATCAGCCCAGCGGCATAGATTTTCCAATAGTCATGAATCATCTCCGGCACCGGATAACCATGATCCGCATAGAAGATGGCAGGCTGAAAGAGATCCCGCCAGGGTAGCTTGCCGAACCGGTCATGGAGCTTCGCCCACCCGTCCACTACGCCCGGTACGGTTACCGAATCAATGCCGGATTGCGGCATCTCGGTCACGCCTTTAGATTTCAGATATACGATGGTGAACGCCCTGGGTGCCCATCCACTGGCATTCAAGCCATACAGCTTGCCGGCTTTTGCGTCCCAGTAAATCGCAAACAGATCGCCGCCCATCCCGTTCATCATGGGCTCGGCTACTCCCAAAACCGCATTGGCGGCAATGCCCGCGTCAATCGCGGATCCACCCTGCTCAAGAACTCTTGCTCCCGCCTGGGATGCCTGAACGTAGCTGGTCGCGACAATGCCATTCTTGGTGATGACGACGGACCGTCCGTAGGACCGATCCTGCGCTGACAGGCAGGCCGTGGCGGCGGTGAGCGCGAGCATAGCAATAGCGAGTCTGAGCACGGTCATTCGCTTTCTCCGATCTGGGCGGTCGTTGTGCGGTTCTGTATCTGAAGAAGAGAATAATTTCTGGGGAGATTATCACACTCTACGAGGCTGGCGAGAGTGCCGTTCCTGCCCACCGTGCAAATGCCGCCAAAGCTCCAAGTCCCTCCACTCACGGAGCGGTCGAGGGATTTTTTGGGCGGGGAGCGCCAAGGGTGTCGTGGCGACCGGCAATGGATCCTCCAACTCCCTGTAAGAAATCTCTCTCGGCTGCGGGGTTATCTTTCATACGTCAGCCTGAGCCTTCCAGAGGATGCCTGTATAATCCCACCACTCGAATTTCGAGTGGGACTCTGATGACCAGGCACCAACTATATTCTTCCATTGCCCTCATTGGGTTGCTGTTCGCAAGCTTGACGGGTCGCACACAGCAAACCAGCTACGATTTTGTCATTGCCGGAGCCCGTATCGTTGATGGCACTGGCGCCCCCTGGTTTATCGGCGATATCGGAATTTTGGGCGACCGCATCGCTGTAATCGGAGATCTCCACAACGCCGCAGCGAAGAAGCGGATCGATGCCACGGGACTGGTGGCTTCGCCTGGTTTCATCGATGTTCAGGGCCAGTCGGAATTCAATGTGCTGGTGGACAATCGCGCGGCGAGCAAAATCACCCAAGGCGTGACGACCGAAATCACGGGGGAGGGGACGTCCATCGCGCCGCTTAATGATCGCTTGCTCGAGGACCTCCAGGACGGCGCTAAGAAATATGGAGTGGCGCTCGATTGGCGCTCGCTCGATGAATATTTGCGCCGCTTTGAGCGCGCCCGACCGGCAATCAACCTGGGTACATTGGTTGGCGCCGGCGGTTTGCGGGAGTATGTAATTGGCAAAGACGACCGACCGGCAACACCGGCGGAACTCGAACAAATGCGCCAATTGGTCGCGCAGGCCATGGAGCAGGGCGCGTTCGGGCTAAGTTCGGCGCTCCAGTACGTGCCCGATTTGTTTGCCTCCACGGACGAAATTGTTGAGCTGGCTAAAGTTGCGCGGCGCTATGGCGGAGTTTACTTCACGCACCAGCGTTCCGAAGCTGACCAGATTTTCCAGTCGCTCGACGAGGTGTTTGAGATCGCACGACGGGCGGACATTTCCGCCACAATTTGGCACCTGAAAACCGCGTATCGTGAGAACTGGGGCAAAATGCCCGAAGTGCTGCGCCGAATCGAAGCCGCCCGGGCCCGCGGTATTGATGTCGCTGCAAGTGTTTATCCTTACACCCGCGGTTCGAACGGCTTGATCGCGTGTTTTCCGAGTTGGATATCCGAAGGCGGCACCGACAAAATGATCCTGCGGTTGAAGGATCTCACTGAGCGCAAACGCGCTCAGAAGGAAATGGACGAGCCGAGCACTACGTGGCAGAACCAGTGGCGTGGATCGGGAGGCGGCCAGGGGGTAACCTTAATTCAAGTGCTGAACCCCGAGCTGCAGAAGTATGAAGGCCTGAACTTCGAAGAAATCGGCCGCGAGATGGGCAAGGATCCAAGAGACGCAGCCATGGACATCGCCATCGCCGACCGTGGCCAGAGCGGGGTCGTCATCGCCATCATGCAGGACGCTGATGTCCGTGCTGCAGTCTCCAATCCTTTGGTGACTTACGGTTCAGATTCGCCCGCGCAGGCCGAAGATGGACCGATGAGCATGACCAAAGCCCATCCGAGAGCATTCGGGACCTTTCCTCGCATCGTCGCCGAGTACGTGCGCAGCGAACACACCATGCGCCTCGAAGAATCCGTACGCAAGATGACATCGCTCGCCGCCAGCAGAGTCGGAATCATGAACCGCGGAATCCTGCGCCCGGGAATGATGGCAGATATTGCGCTCTTTGACCCCGAGGCGATTCAGGACCTTGCCACCTACCAAGACCCTCTTCGTTACTCGGCGGGCGTGAAAGACGTTTTCGTCAATGGCCGGCCGGTGGTGATGGACGGCAAGATCACCGAGGAGCGTCCCGGAAGAGGCTTGCGTGGGCCGGGATCGAAGCTAGCTCAATAGTTCCGACGTATATAGCCGACGTTTGGTCGGCAATCCGGCAGTCATCCGATTGCAACCTGTCGATCCGGCCGGCAAGGACGAATCAGTTCCCTCCGTTGATCATCAGGCACAATCTGGTTCGAGCCCGGACTGATCGGAGAGCCAACCGATTTTTCTTTTGCCCGAGCCGACGACTCTTTGGCATAAGCCTTCCGGACTCGCGTGAGATGGCTGCGGAGCCGATCGAGGAGAAGGCGGTTATTGGTCTTGCTCTCCGCTTTCGAATCGTTCGCCGCAGCACAGAATGCGGAAAGGCTGGTTCAGGCGACGGCAGGTCTCGACGAACATGTCTGGAGTCGCCGTATTGAACTCAAACATAGCAAAATGGCAGGGGATGACTAATTTCGCACCGATATTGCGCGCCAATTGCGCCGCTTCCGGTCCCGAGAGGTTCCCGGCCACGCGCCGCTCCGGAGCCCGTCCGTTGATGGGGAGAAGCGCCACGTCGACGGCGAAGGGGCGCAATTTCTCCGTCATACCCTCGTAGCGCACCGTGTCGCCGCTGTGGTAAAGGCTCCATTCACCGAACTGAAGAACATAGCCCAGAAACTTGGCCCGCCCATGGTCATCGCGTTCCACAGTTTCGTGGGCGGAGGCCACGCCGAAGAATCGAATCCCCGCGAGCTCCGTCATGGCCCCGTCATCCATTCCAACCGGCACTGCGGGGTCGATCTTCAGCCGGTCCGCGACGAAGGAGCGGTTGGCTTCCGGAATCAGCAGCTTCACGGATGGGTTGCGCGCCAGGATTGGGCCCAGGGTTTCGGCATCGAGATGGTCGGTGTGGTTGTGCGAACAGGTCGCGATGGCAACGAATGATAACTCTGCAGGATCTACGACAAGCTCGGTCATGCGCACATGCGGCTTATCGGTCTGGCTGTATTTCCGGGTGAGCGAGTCGGAAAGATAGGGATCGAGCAGAACATGGACGCCCTGCCACTGCAACAGGAAACCGCTTTGTCCCAGCCACCAGAGCCGGAAGCCGCCACTGCGGCGGTCAGCGGCGCGAACGTCAGCGAGCAACGCGGCGTGGGACTGCACAGGCTGGATCACGCGACGCTTAACTCCTTGCGCACGATCGCCACACCCCGCACCATGTTGGCCAGTTTCTGCCGTGCTGCCCAGCGGGCCGTCTGACTGAGGCCGCAGTCGGGCGCGAATGAAAGCCGGTCAGCAGGCGCGTACTTGAGACACCGGCGAACCCGCTCCGCCACGTCGGACGGGGTCTCGATATAGTAGTTTTTCACATCGATGATTCCGACTGCCACGTCGATGTCTCGCTTGACAATATCGCCGATCAATTCGATCTCGGCGAATTCCCGGCTCGCCATCTCCAGGTGGATCTCGTCGACCGGAAGTTCGAAAAATGCCGGGAACAGAGGCGCGTAAAGGCGTGGAGCGACCGCGCGTCCTTTGTAGTTGCCGAAACACAGGTGGGTAGAGAGCCGGCATTTGCCAATGATGGACTTGACGGTTTCAGCGAAGATCTTCACGAAGTGATGGGGATCCTCTCGATATCCGTAACAGCTCATGGAAGGCTCGTCGAGAGTAATTTCGCGGCAACCGGCTTCTACCAGTTGTTCCAGTTCGGCGCGCACGATTGGGATCAGCGCGTCGGTCACCTCCCAGCGGGAGGGATAAGCTCCGCCCGGCTCAATTCGCCCGCTGAGGGTGTAGGGCCCGGGCACGCTGGCCTTGAGAACGGGCCCTCCGGGAGGGGCGACCTTCTGCAGGAGTTTGAATTCCGCGACCGCGCCCAGTCCGTGCCGGGATACGATGGTTCCGGTGACCGGATATTTTCCCCGCTGATCGTGGGCCGGTGGGCCGAAGCGGCGCGGGGAAAAAGGAGTGGCTCGAATCCCCTCCAGTCGTCCATAGAATGACAGGTTGAAGTCGTAACGGCTCTGTTCTCCATCGGTGATCACGTCCAGGCCCGCGCGCAACTGGTCGTGAACGGCGGCGATCACCGCATCGATCCGCATCTCCTCGATATCGGCTTCGCCGAATTCATCCAGGCGCGACGAGGCGAACTCAAGCCATCCTGGAAAGGGATAGCTGCCGATCACGCCGGTTCGCAGGGGATGTCGCGCCTTGCCTGCACGCCCCGGTTCGGCAGTTTGACCGGTTGTGGATCTCGTCTGTCCCGTCGTTTGAGTCATCCGCTCACCGTCCACCCTCCATCGACATTTATCACCTGGCCCGTGATGGGGCTCGAATCCTTCCCCAGAAGAAAACACGCCGTCTTTGCGACGTCCTCGGGCGCAAGCATACCGCGCGTCAAAGGCTGTTTGCGGGCTACGTATTCCCGGACTCGCTGATCGCCCTGCGCCCGCGCACTCATCGGTGTCAGAACCAGTCCGGGTGCGATGACGTTAATGCGAACGCCGGCGGGAGCATAGTAAGCGGCGGCAGAGAGGCTCATGGCCTCGATGCTTCCTTTGCTTGCGGCGTAACCTGCGGTGGCGAAATGCTCTCGTTGTGGGTGTTGCGCCAGCACGCTTCCGGTGTTGAGAATGGTCCCCTGCTCAGCATTTCGAGTCCACACCCGGAGCACTTCCCGGCACATCAGGAAGGTTCCCTTGGCGTTCACGTTCATGACCTTGTCCCAGGCCTGGCTCGTACACTCATGCAGTGGACCATCGCCGTGCGATCGGGCGCTGATTCCTGCCACATTGAAGAGTGCGTCGATTTTTCCGAATCGTCGGATGCAGGCCGCGACACTCGCGCTTACCGCTTTCTCGTCGCTCACATCCGCCGCTTGGAAATCCGCCTCCGGCAACTCGCTCCCCAGCACGCGGCATTGTTCCTCTTGGATGCCAATGATGAAGACGCTGCCCTGAGCGCCCCAGACGCGTGCCGTTGCCGCGGCAATACCGGACGACCCGGTCACCAGAAGAACTTCGCTCACGAGATCCCTATTCGAACAGGTGTCTGAGGCTCTTGCGATAGGCCTCGTAGAACACTTCCAGTTGCTCGGCGGCGCTGACATTCCCAACGAACTGATGGCTGGGCAACAAAACCGGCTTGACACCTCGAGCCAGCAGCGCCTCGGCGGTGGCGCAGCGGATCATATTAATGATGGTTGCACCGGTGACTGTGGATACCGGCCCGGTGCGCCATTCCACGCCTTCGAGCTCCACGATGCAGTCGCCCGGTGGGCACTGGTTATCAATCACCAGATCTGCGCAATCGATGAGCTTCTTTCCCGAAGAGTGGGCGGGCTTGGCTTGCTCGCAATGTGCCTTGGAGACGACGGCAATAACCGGCAAGCCGCGCCGTTGCGCCCCGGCTGCCATTTCGACGACCACCGGACGGATACCGCTGGTAGAAATTACGATGAAGGCATCGTCCCCGCCGAAATGAAAACTCCGCAGGATCTGCTCCGCGTATCCCTCGTAGTTCTCGAGGTAGAGCGGGGCGCGCAAGCCATTGGCGCCCACGATCGCCGCGTGATTGGAAAGGGCGAGCTCGACCAGGGCCACGAAACCGGCATAGCAGCCCTGTCGCGGCGTCATCTCCTCGCACATCATGCGGGAGTGGCCGTTGCCAAAAAGAAAAATCAGGCCTCCGCGCGAGATTCTCTCCGCGCACAGCTCGGCTGCTTCCTGGATGACGCCGGCTTGCGTCCGTCGCAGTTGCTCCAGCAGGACCATGGCCTGATCGAAGAAGGCCACGCCCGCCCGCTTCGAACTTACAACCGGATCAGATGAAGCTTTCGTCGTCACAAATGAAGTCGACTCCTTGCTGCATGGGAGCTTGCGGAGGTTCGAGGTGAGTATAATTCACAATCATTATGAACGAAACTCGCGCACCGGAGCATCCGGAGGCCGTCGCCATCGGTATCGACATCGGTGCAACCATGCTCAAGGCAGGCATAGTGGGATTGCGCGGGGAGCTGTTGGCGAGTTTTCAGGAGGACTCTCCCCGCACCACCTCGGCGCTTCGGGATTTTGTTCGCTCTGTTTACAAGCACGCCTCAAATCCGGTAGGAATTGGAATCGGCTGCAAGGGCGTCATTGATGCCACCACCACGCTCGTCAAGCGCTTACCCGGCGACCTGCATTTCATGGAAGGACTGTTGCTGCGGGATCTGGCCCGGGTGGATGGCTTGCCGGTGTGTGCCGACAACGACGCCCGCACTGCCTTGGTTGCGGAGGCGCTGTGGGGAGCAGCTCAAGGCCGGCGCAACGTGGTCCTGCTGACCCTGGGCACCGGTGTGGGTGGCGCTGCCCTGATCGATGGCGTGATCGTACGCGGCGCCTCGGGTGCAGCCTGCCATCTGGGGCACATCACTCTCGACCTTCGCGGCGGTCTCTGCATTTGCGGCAATTACGGATGTCTGGAGACCTGTTTCTCTTCTCGCGCCATCGAGTCCGATTACGCGGCCCATATCCATCGCGCTTCGCCAACCCGCCGCTCGCTCGACGCCGCCGGCCGGATTCCTACAACCGAAGCTGTTTTTGCGGCGGCAACTGAGGGGGACGCGAGCGCTTGTCGCGTGCTGGATCTCGCCTTCGAATCTCTCACCGCCGCGCTGGTCAGCTTCCTGCACGTGTTCGATCCTGAACTGCTCATACTGGGGGGCAATATGGCCGCCGCAGGACCGCAACTGCTTGCCCGGTTGCATGAAGAGGTCGAGCGCCGCACGCGGGTTCTTCTCGGAAGAAAAGTCCCCATCGTTCTTCAAAGCACGGTTGGGTACGGTGGAGTTGCCGGCGCTGCAGGCCTGGTCTTCCTGCAACAGCGCCTGCTGACAATTTAAAAGCCCGAGCTGTCCGTTTATCTCTTCCCAGGAGCAGGCAAGCGCCGAAGATGAAGCCGATCCACCTGCAGCCAGAGCTCAGCATCCAGGTTGGCTCCGTTCGTTATCTGTATCTGCCCGCTGCCGTCGCTGCGATCGGCGGACTGTTGTTTGGTTTCGATACGGCGGTCATTAATGGCGCTATTGTTTTCCTGAAGCACCAGTTTGGGTTGAGCGATTCACAGACCGAGATTGGCGCCAGCAGTTTATTGTTGGGATGCGCCTTGGGGGCGAGCCTGGCCGCCTTCACCAGCGACCGCTTCGGGAGGAAGAAGTTGCTGCTGGCGGCAGCCGCTTTGTTTACGATTTCGTCGGTGGGGACGGCGCTGGCTCGCAATTTCGACGAGTTCGTCATCGCGCGCTTGATCGGCGGTCTTGCCATCGGGCTGGCGTCTGCCCTTTCCCCGCTCTACATCGCAGAAATCTCTCCCGCCCGCATTCGCGGACTTCTGGTCAGCGTGAACCAGTTGGCGATTGTCACAGGGATTCTGCTTTCCTACAGCGTGAACTATGGTCTCACCGGAGCCGGTCCTGCGAACTGGCGCTGGATGTTCGCGGCGGCGGCGGTGCCGTCGGTATTGTTTCTATTGGCGCTGCTCTCCGTTCCCGAGAGCCCCCGCTGGCTAGTGCAAAACGGCCGCGAAGGAGAAGCCGAGCATTTTCTGTCCCGGATCAATGGTTCGGAGGCCGCGGAAGCCGAAATCGCGGCCATACGGTCTGCGGTCGCGGAAGAAAGCGGGAACCTGCTGGATCCGGCCTTTCGAAAGCCGCTGATAGTGGCCGTGCTGATCGGCCTGTTCAGCCAGTTCACGGGGATCAACACAATCATTTACTACGGCTCGCTGGTGTTTCTCGAGCATGTGCCCAAACAGACCGCCAGCACAGCCCTGCTGGCTAACGTCATGATTGGAGCCGTCAACTTCGCGGCCACCATCGTCGGAATGTACCTCATCGATCGCGTAGGCCGAAAACCGTTGATGACATCCGCGTTCACCGGCATGGCGATTTCGCTGGTCGGGGTGGCGGCGGCGATTCATGTCCAGGCACCGGCGGTTGCAGTCTTATTGCTGGTACTGATCTATGTCGCTTGCTTCGCCATTGGCATTGGCACGGGAACTTGGGTTTTAATGTCAGAAATTTCTCCCACCCGCGTTCGGGGGCGCGCCATGTCCGTCGCCACGGTCTTTCTCTGGTGCGGGACCCTCGTCGTTACCCTCACTTTTCTCTCGCTGATTCGAATCTTAACCGTGCCGGGCACGTTTGGGCTTTATGCGGTCATTTGTATTGCAGCGGTTGTGTTCGTCAGGCTGGCGGTTCCCGAAACCAAAGGGCGCAGCCTGGAGGAAATCGAAAGGTGGTGGCTGGCCGGTCGACCTGAATCGGCGCGCCGGTAAGCTGCAACGAGGGCTACGTCATTATTGTTGTCTCGCTCCGTATCACAGCGAGTGAAAGTACGCTTTTCGGTCCCGAAGACATTTCCGGCCCGCATTCCCCAAAAGCAGGACAAATTTCCAGCCCGTGAACACGCTACGAATTCTTGGTACATCCGGTTTTCGGAAAACGGAGGTGAAAACAGGCATCGTTCCCCGGCGTTCGATCACGGTCGCGCTCGCTTGTTCATCCGTTGCCTGAGCACCGCTCGGCAATCGTGGCAGGCTACGATGTTAACCCCCATCGCTTTTGCCGATCACCGACATGCCGGTCCATGTTTGAGTAGCCCATCGCCAACCAAGGCAAAAGCTGACGGGATTCTGTTCAGCTCCTCATTATCATTACTTGATTATTTGCCTGGCACCGGCGGTGCATTCCTAGCTCCAGCCCAATGCAAAGCTTCCTGCCGGTCGGCAAAAGCTCGCATCTCGACTCTCTTGCCATCGCGGATTGTATAGACATCCGCGAGATCGATGTCGTGCCAGTCGCGACTGCCCTGAGGCCGTACGTGAGCATGAACAAACACCACAATCCTATTGCGGGCAGGGATAAACTGCACTGGCTCGCTTGTGCCTTCAGCCAGAGAGGCACGCGACTGGGCTAAATAGCGCCTCGCGCCTTCCCGGCCGTGATACGTACCTCCTCCCGGAAACTCCGCCGGCTCGCTCCACTCGATATGCTCATCGAGCGCCATTACCGCGAAATCGATATCGCCCCGATTGAATGCGGCATATGCCTCGCGAAGAACAGTGATTATTTGCAGCTCTTCCTGGATTGAGCCTCCCATACGCGCCTCCGTTCCCGCCCGATCGCATTCAAACCGACCTAGGCTGACCCCAATGGCCATCATGATGGTGAGAAATCGACTCATATTCTGAATACGGCCCATCCAGCCCGCGCGTCAACTGCGACGCCGAACTCTGAAAACAGGCCGTGCCACCGGGCGGCAAACCTCTCCCTTTGTGCGCGCGATGCGCAGCCGGATCGTGCCGAAACAGGTCACGAAATTGCGCTCGTCATGGCCATTAGCAGAACCGACATCACGTTTCCGGCAAACGGGATTGGAGACCGGGATCGCGAAATTCACCTCAAGTTCACTCAGGAATGCAGGGCAACAAGAACGCTTCGAGCAAAAGATTCAGGCGCCTTCCCCGCCAGCCGGGTCTTAACGCTTGCGCCCGAGGCTCGGTTATGATGTGTACCTCGGAGTTGGTTCTGCAAGGAGAAAGATGCGAACAGGAGATGGCAGAGGACAGATCAGCCCGCAAGGAACTCGGGTATGTAGATTCGCGGTGCTGGTGATCTGTGGATTGTGGCAATCCGTGCCTGTCCATGGCCAATCTGGTCCAGAATATCCCCGAACACCCTGGGGAGGCTATTCGTATTCCGCATCGTATGACGCCGAGATTGCCGATCCCGATGTTCACCGGGTCCTGTTTGAGAACGAAAACATCATGTTCTTAGAAGTGTCGAACCCTCCGGAACTCGACGTAAAGATGCACGGTCATCCTTACCCGTCGGTGTTCGCGCGCGATACCGGCGGTGGACAGGGCACCGCCGGCATTCCGGTGGAGGAAACTCACCTCGATCCGACAAGCCCGTTCGCGGGCAAAGGATGGGGACAGGGACCTGCGCCCTCGGGGCTGCAGTTTCCTCGTTGCACAACAGCGCCGCCCGAGGCGCCTCACAAGCCGATCAATCACGGCACGGTACCGGTGCATTTTTATCGCATCGAGTTCCGACGTCTGGATGCGGAGGACTTTCGGACGCATTGGAGGGACTGGTATCCGTGGATGCTGAACCCCGGCAAACCCGCGCCAAACCCGCCCTCCGCATCTCTGTGGACGTCCAGATTGTCGGACGAGTGGCCGTACCCGATGGCCTACGATTCCGTGCTGGCCGCACCCAACGACTATCGGCTCCTATACGAAGATGGACACGTCCGGCTTGTCGAAGTCACCGTGCGCCCCGGCGAAACCACTCCCGCGCACGGTAATCCGTATGCGTCGGTGCTGGCGTTCAACACCGTTACCGCGGATGAGCAAGAGATCGTCGACACGAAGCTGGACGCAAAATCCCCACTCAATGACCGGAAGGTCGGCCAGGGTCCTGCGCCGAGCGTCTTCAATATGAGAGTGCCCACCTGCACAACCGTCCCCCCGCAGGCGCCGCATTCGATCCGCAATGGAAGCTCGATTCCGTTGCACTACTACCGGATTGAATTCAAGCGCGTAGACGGCGATGCCTTCCAATCGCACTGGCATGAATGGTACCCATGGATGAAGTATATGAAAAACATGCGCTAGCTCGGTCCACCGCACAGGGATATACCCGTGGATGAGGTTCATAGTTTGAGATTAGTTGTGAGATTCGAAGATCGCAGGCGGGCCCCTCGTCCCATACCGAACCGAATTAAAGACGCGCCATGCACATGACGAAACACCGTGCACGGAATGCGCCTTGTATGGCGTGCGCGGCTTTCAACGAAGCAAAACCGAACGCGCTTATGAGTCGGAGTAGGGATCACGATTGCTCATGACCCCCTCCACGGATCCGGACGAGCGGGTTTCCCGCATCCGGCTCTTGCCTTAGGTGACAACGCCCATGCGGCGCAGAGGGTAAGGATGACAGA